>Ga0126373_10000118_pt1 | contig 57387 bp, 46 predicted proteins | sample PanSoiMetPlot_11_FD_92545 | JGI IMG/M metagenome (GOLD analysis project Ga0126373, IMG submission 92545) | Tropical forest soil microbial communities from Panama - MetaG Plot_11 | ecosystem: Environmental > Terrestrial > Soil > Tropical forest > Bulk soil | place: Panama | collected 2016-02-17 | reverse complement strand
GATCGAGGGTCCAGGTGAAATAGAAAATCTGGCCAGACGTGAAGCGGGTAAGCGGCTTTGGTTTGCCTCCTGACAGCGGTTGTTCCCAAATGTTGGAACTCCATTTTCGGTAACGATGTATTGCAGGCCCCCGGATGGAAAACAATTCGTGTACGAACGCTGTGTCCCGCCACGCAAGTACATCGAGTTCAAGGTCGCGAGTGCCGACGGAAGCAATAATCACGTGCTGACCCTGATTCAGGACGGCAGCGCCATGCTGTACCAGCCTGGAGCCAATTGGTCGCCGGACGGCCAAAACATCGCAATCCCGGTCGTCCTTGCCAACCATCAACTCTGTTGGGTGATCGACTCGTCTCGGCCAAGGATGGAAGCATCCGTGAGATATTCTCTAGCCAGCTTCCTGGGACGTCCCGTGTGGCTCCCGGGCGGAAAGACATTGCTGTTCCCGTATGTTGATAACGCGGCATAGCGCTATCAGCTCTGGACCGTTTCTTTTCCCGAAGGCCGCGCTCAGCCAGTTCGCGCAATGTTGAATTCAGGGTGGGCAAGTCCCACTTCTGGTAAATTCGGCCAGAAGCGGGGCACCCTCACTTTTTGCATGACCCTGGGACACACCCTTCCCTTCGCATACTTCAGGTCAGCGGCACAGGGCGGACGAATGCGTCCGCTGCTAGACAAACCGTTTGGTTGACCGGAAAGACTGTGACACCTAGTATCTTCCGCAGTGGACACGCCGGGGCAATTGGTTGGGCAGACTATTTCGCACTACCGCATTGTTGAAAAAATTGGCGGGGGCGGGATGGGCGTGGTGTATAAGGCCGAGGATATCAAGCTCAGCCGCTTTGTGGCGCTGAAGTTTCTGCCGGAAGATGTGGTCAAGGATCCGCAGGCGCTCGGGCGGTTTCAGCGTGAGGCTAAGGCCGCCTCGGCTCTCAATCATCCCAACATCTGTACCGTTCATGAAATCGACGAGGCCGATGGGCGTCCGTTCATCGTGATGGAGTTTTTGGACGGCACGACGCTGAAGCATGTGATCGCGAACCGGGCGCTGGAACTCGATCGTTTGCTGGAGATCGGGATTGAGGTCGCAGATGCGCTGGAGGCGGCGCACGCACAAGGGATCGTGCATCGGGACATCAAGCCGGGGAACATTTTTGTAACGAAGCGTGGTCATCCGAAAATCCTCGATTTCGGACTGGCGAAAATGAGCGCGTCGCCGGAGGTTGGCGCCGGAGCGGCGACGGTGAGCGTGAAGGAGGAGCATCTCACGAGCCCAGGCAGCACGATGGGGACAGTCGCTTATATGTCACCCGAGCAGGTCCGCGGGCTGGAACTGGATGGACGGACAGATCTGTTTTCGTTCGGCGTGGTGCTTTACGAAATGTCCACGGGCAAGCTGCCATTTCGGGGAGACACTTCGGGAGTGATTTTTGACTCGATTCTTCATGGCACGCCGGTGGCGCCGGTGCGACTAAATCCAGATGTGGTGCCTAAGCTTGAGGACATCATTTCGAAGTCGTTGGAGAAGGATCGGGAGGTGCGGTATCAATCGGCTGCGGAATTGAAAGCCGACCTGAAGCGCGTGAGGCGCGATACCGAGTCGCAGCGGGTTCTGGCGGCGTCGAGGGGCAGCGGCGCGTCGAAGGAAACGAAGCGCAAACCGTGGATACTAGCGGTGGCTGTCCTCTTAATCGCGTTAATCGCGGTTCTTGGCATCCTCGCGTATCGCTACTACGAATCCGGCTACGGAAGTCCCCAAACCGGCATTGGCAGCGTGAAGCCCGCTCCCGAAACAATCGCCGTGCTTCCCTTTCGCGATATTTCGGCGACAACCAGCGACAATTGGGGGCTGGGGATCACGGATGCGATCATCAGCCGTCTCGCATCGCTGCAGAACCTCGCTGTGCGGCCAACCACTTCGGTTTTGAAGTACGAGAAAGAGACGCCGGACCTCGTGGATGTAGCCAAGGCGCTGGGCGTGCAGAGTGTGCTGGAGGGAACGTATCAGCGCGCATCGGGTGTGACCCGAGTTACGGTACAACTGATCGACGGGCATACAGGAACTACGAAGTGGTCTCAACGCTACGACCTGAAGAGCATGGACGTCCTCAGCTTTGAAGATGAAGTGGCCAGCAAGGTGGTGGACGGGTTGAAGATCCAGGTGACTCCAACGGAAGAAAAGGCGATGCAGAGGCCCACGACGGCCAACGTCGAGGCGTACAACGATTATCTGCAGGCCCGCGGGTATCTGAATGAATATCTGGCGCACTCGCGTCTTGACAGCCTGAAAAAGGGGCAAGAGTTGCTATTGCATGCCACATCGCTCGACAACAACTTTTCTGACGCCTATGCGTTGCTCGCGCAGATGTATGGCTTCCAGGGTGCGAACTTCATGGGCGGAAGCAGTGAAAGCCTGCAAAAAGGAGAAGCGGCGGCGCAGACAGCGGTCAGCATCAACCCGGAATCGGCAGATGCGCTGACGGCATTGGCAGGCATCTATGGGGAGCAAGGTCGCGAACACGAATCCATTCCTCTGCTTCGGCGGGCGCTGGCTATTGCGCCCAATAGCCCGATGGCATGGCAGATGCTGGCTTACTCGTACTACTACGCCGGTCTGAACGAACTGGCGGAGCAGGGCTACCAGCGCGTTATCGAATTAAGCCCGACTACGCCGCAGCCGCATTGGATGCATGCGCGCATGCTGCTTTACGTCGGCAGAATGGCGGAAGCCGAGCAGGAAATGCAGGAGTTGGTGGCCAAGAATCCGGATCAATTCAAGGCGCTGGCTTACCTTGGGAACGTCCTGTTTTACGAGGGGAAGCTGGATCAAGCGAAGGACACCCTAAGACGAGCCGAGCAACTTTCCGGCGGATCGAGCGACTATACAGCCGGCATCATGGCCGGTTTCCTTTATGCGTCAACCCAGCAGCTCGAGAGAATTGATCCGCGCATACTGCAAATTCCTCCTGAGCAAGTGGTCGACGGCGACCAGGCGTATTGGACTGGCGGAATCTGTGCACTGCTGGGAGAGCGCGAGCATGCGCTCCGATGGCTCCGGCGAGCAGTGGTATTGGGGAACGTAAATTACCCCTGGTTTCAGAAAGATAAGGTTTACGATAGCCTGCGTGCGGATCCTGGGTATCAGGGGATCATGGCTGATGTGAAGAAGAAGTGGGAAGCATATCGCAATGCATACGATCCAGGGCATTGATTTGGCGCTCCCCTGGACAAATGCAAGACTTCTGCCAAAACTGAACCGCCATCGACCCGCCCACACCCGGGTGTGATTTAAGTCACAGAACCATCCGGCTGCGCCTCCTCGTGTGGGAAGAAGAATCGTGTAGGAAGAGAAATCCTTTGTAGATTGTGAGGCTTGCTCCATGAGTACTACTCTGCCTGCGACTACCGCCGCATTCTGAACCTTAAGTTAGAACGCAAGATTATGAGCGCCGAGACGGCGGCTGGACTGATCCGGAGCGGGGATCAGATTGGGATGAGCGGATTGAGACTTGTGTCCCTTGGTCACATTTCCAAGGCATTCTCCCTATTGACAGACTTCTCGGTCGGTAGCAGCATTCATGCGTTTTATTGAAACGGTTCAATTAGGAGGCGCTATGGGAAGAATGGGGCCTTGGATGTCCTTCCGTGTCCTGTCGCGTGTCGTTTGCGCGGCTGTAACCGTATTCGCTGGAGGGGGCGTTGCGCACGCGGCCGCCTACGTTCGGGTCAACCAAGTGGGATATGTTTCCGGAGCTTCGAAACGGGCCTATCTGATGGCCTCTGCTGTGGAAACCGGAGCCACGTTTGTGATCAAGAACTCAAGTGGGTCCACCGTGTTTGGGCCAGTCGCGATTGGGGCGAATCTGGGATCGTGGAGTTCCGGCTATCCCGATGTGTATGCGCTGGATTTTGACAGCTTCACTACGGCGGGAACCTATGCCGTCAGCGTGAGCGGACCGCTTGCCGCCACCTCGCCTAGTTTCAAGATCGATAATGCTGCCAATGTGTACAGCGGGGCTTTGTCGAACAGCTTGTTCTTCTATCAGAACGCGCGTGATGGGCCGAACTTTGTCAGTACATCGCTGCGCACGGCGGCGGGACACTTGAACGATCAGAGCGCGAAAGTGTACGTCACACCGAACGTGAACAACAATGGACGTTTCTCGGGAGACCTGACTGTCGCAACCTTCAACGGAACACAACCTGTGATCAACGGGGAAGGTGGCTGGTGGGATGCCGGCGACTACATGAAGTTCGTCATGACGCACAGTTACACCGTTGCGGTGATGCTGGTTGGGGTTCGGGATTTTCCCAGTCAGATGGGAGCGAGCGGCGTAACGCAGAATGGACTGCATTTCACCGACGAGGGCAAGTTCGGGCTCGACTGGCTGCAGGAGATGTGGGACGACACGAACCAGATCCTCTATTACCAGATGGCGATCGGGAACGGAAATTCGCAGACCATCAGCGATCACGACATCTGGCGGCTGCCGCAGGCCGACGATACGTATGGCGGCTGCACATCGCTGTATCGATATATCTGCCACCGGCCGGTGTTCGTGAACCCGGCGGCTCTGAACTCGTCTCACCAGATTCAGGCTGGCGCAAGAATCAGTCCCAACCTTGCAGGACGGCTCGCCGCTGATTTTGCGCTTTGCTATCACATCTACCAGACCAGCAACGCAACGTATGCGAACCAGTGCCTCAGTTCGGCCGAACACATTTTTGATCTGGCCAACACGGCACCGAGCGGGAACCTGTTGACAGCAATTCCGTTCAGCTTCTATCCGGAAACCGAGTGGCGCGATGACATGGAGTTGGGGGCGACAGAACTGTACTTCGCGGTACAGGGATGCGGCAGCAGTTGCCCAATCAACCTGCATCCTGCGTCGTACTATCTGCAGCAGGCGGCGCAGTGGGCGAACGCATATATCACTGGGCCCGGTGACGCGGCGGACACACTCAATCTGTACGACGTGAGCGGCCTGGCTCACTTCGAACTGTATCGCGCGCTCGCACTGGCGGGAAATCCTTCAGGATTAGCCACCAATCAGGCGGCGCTGGTTGCGGACATCGTCAAGCAGCTGAACAAGGCGATCGCCCAGAGCGCGACGGATCCATTCGGCTTTGGCTTTCCTTGGGCAGCGTACGATACGACGTCGCATGGCGGAGGCCTCTCCGTGATGGCTGCCGAGTGCAACTACCTGGTCACCCTTGGTGCGAACTGCACGTTAAATAGCAGCACGTCTCCGGCGGTTTATTCGAACCGGCAGTTGGCGAATGTGCTCGGAACGAATGGCTGGGGAACATCGCTGATCGTTAACGACGGCACGACATTCCCGCTCTGTATGCAGCATCAGGTCACGAACCTTGTGCCAACGCCTCCGAACGGGCCGCCGTTTCTGTCGGGTGCGGCGGTCGAGGGTCCGAACTCGATCGCGGCGAAAGGGACCCTTTCGGGGATGGTGGCGTGTCCACCGAACGGGGTGGACGTGTTCGCGCCATTCAATGGCAAGGCGGTGTACAAGGATTTCGTCCAGTCCTACTCTACGGTTGAGCCTGCGATTGATTTGACGGCGTCGTCGTTCCTTGCGTTTTCTTGGCAGATTGCCGGGGCGCCTTCCGGGATGCCATAACAACGACACACATTCTTACTGGGACAGCGATTCAAAATCCCCACTTCTCCCCAAGACAGGGAGAAGTGGGGCACCCTATCTGTTGAACTTCTTTGGCCTGATGAGGAGATGCTTATGACTCGAATCTCGATATTGCTTTGCGCGTTACTTGCGGGAGGTTTGGTAGTGGGAGGTATGCCGGCTGCGGCGCAAACCCAGATGCAGATTTATGGGGCTTGGCACTGCTATAGCGACGCTTGCAGTTGGGCTTCGGTGCCCAACATGACCACATTCGACACGCAGAATCACTGGCTGATCGATCGCAATATGAACAACACGTATCAGCCTTCGGTCAATCTTGTGATCCTGAGTTTTGTTGATCCGGTGAAGTTGATGAATCTGACTACGGACTCGACGACCACGAAGGGAATTCCGATTGGCATGAACACGGCGGTGATCAGTTACTTCGAGAGCCGTGGCGTCCGCGTGATGATGTCGATTGGAGGTGCGAGTTTCAAAAAAAATTGGGACAAGGCGCTATCGAGCAATCCGACACAGCTTGGGATTAATGCGGCGGCCGCGGCGAAGCAATTCAATGTCGGGATGGAGATTGATTACGAGAACAGCAGCAGTCCGAACCTGACGGGACTGCAGCAGTTTGTCAGCGCTTATCGCTCGCAGATGGCTTACGATGCAACGGGTGCGAGCAACGCGGCGCGGTTGACGATTGATTTGGGGGATGGGGATACCTATCTCACCAAACTTGCCGGTTACGCGGTAACGAATTGGCTGCAGACCTCCTCGCCGGTGCTGGACTATGCGAACGCCATGGTAGCGGGACAGAAGACAAGCGTTGCGACGCTGGAATCTGGGTGGCAGCAGCATGTGGACGGCGACGGCACGGCGGTGCCGCCGATGGCGCCCGCAAAACTTACGGGAAGTCTGTGGCTGATTGGGGGGCAATCCAATTGCAACAACTTCAGCAACTCGGATCAAAATACGGCGGCGAGTTTCGTGGAGGATTTGGCTCCGGCTGGGGCTGGAACTACCACGGGCATGCTGGGATACATGTTCTGGGCAGCCGGGTGCCAGGGGAATGGGACTGGGTGCACGTTTCCGCCGAATACATGTGAGAACGGGATGGGGGGAGCGATGAACGCGTTCAGCATTCCGGTGCCGATGCCGGCTTTGCGGCAGAATTGAGCCACAGTGACCTCGTAAAAGCCAACTGCCCCACTTCTGGCAACTGCAGCCAGAAGTGGGCCCCTGTACGCTCCCTTTCCCTTCGGTTAGCTTCCGGGTCGGGATCGCGGGGCGGACCAATGGGTCCGCCGCTACACAATGCTTATCGTAACCAGAGCCAGCCGAAGGTTCCTGCCATCAGTAGGGCGTAGATCAGGCCGTCTGCGGCTTCTTTCAGAACGAAGCTCCAGGGGTATCCCTTCCAAATAACATTCGCCAATGGACCTAGGCCGAAACAGAGGAATGCGGCCGTTCCCACGATCCGGAATACCTCCAGATAATCTGCGTGGGTCGGCACCGTGTGCACCGCTAGATACGCAACGAAGAATCCGATCAGAAGGCAGTACCCGAACCAGAGTCCCAGGAATTTTGGCAGCAATGGAGGGCCGCTGGGGAATACGGTCATCATGCCGACCGGGCCCTGGTTGTATTTCTCGATCACGGCGGGTGACTTCATGGTCTGGTGAGTGGCGTGAGGAAAGACGTAGAGGCCGCGCTTCAGGCCCGCGGTACGGAGGGCGGCGAGCGTCCGGTCTTCGTCCGGCAATTGACCGTAGTCGCCGCGATGATAGGGCAGCAGCATGTGCATGATGGAGCTGGCAACGAAGACGATCACCGCGGATAACAGGATCGGGAGCCAGAGAACCGAGAGGGGCGTCATGAATGGGCCTCCTGGGCGAGGTGGATGCGTGTCGGAGGCTATCGTTTCAAGGGGACTGGGTCAAGCATGTTCTACACTCCGGTAGCAGTGCAGTGGGTAGGGAGGCTTCGACTAAACTCAGCATGACAACTGCCGAACAGTTCCGGTTCACCGCTGCGTGCTGCCGCTCCCTTCCCCTTTGCTTGGTCCAAGGTCAGGGGCGCGGGGCGGACCAATGGGTCCGCCGCTACGTGTTTTTAATTTGTTTTTGGGCAAGATTTTATTGGCCAGCGTTCCTTATTATTGTCAGACGCTCGATTCCCGCATCCAAAGAGAACCATGACTGCTGAAGGCAATTCCGACCGCGTTCGAGTGATTCACCCCGAAAACCGCCCTGATGAGTCGCTTGAGCTAAAAGAGTGGCTGAGCCAATTGGTTGCCCGCCATGGGAGCGATCTGTTGCTGGTCCCTAATGCCATGGCGTCGATTCGTTTTGAGGGAGTGGTACAGCCGATCGGAGAGCAGCCACTGACTGGGGAGCAGATTGAGGCGGCGGTGCTTCCTGCCATCGCGCCCCATGCACGCGAGGAGTATCAGCAATACGGGATTGCGGACTCTTCTTATCGCGTGGAGGGAGTAGGGCGTTTCCGGATTAACTTGCACCGGGAGCGGGGACGAGCCGCGGCCACCGTGAGAGCGCTGCCATCAAAGGTACCGGAACTCAGCGAACTTCGATTGCCTGCGGGGGTGGACGTACTCGGGAGCCTGCATCGCGGATTGGTGATTATCGGCGGAGCGACCGGTTCGGGAAAAACCACGACTTTAGCCGCGCTGGTGAACGAGATCAATCAGAGTGAGGCGCGGCATATTGTCACGATTGAAGATCCGATCGAGTACGAGCACGCGCACAGCAAGAGCGTGATCGAACAGGTGGAGATTGGCGTCGATGCGCCGGACTTCCCTACTGCGCTGCGCGCGGCCATGCGGCAAGCGCCGGACGTAATCGTGGTGGGCGAGATGCGGGATTCGGAAACGGCTAGGATTGCCTTGTCAGCGGCCGAGACCGGGCACCTTGTGTTCACTACGCTGCATACAACGGATGCGGCATCGACGGTGTCGCGGATTGCGGACTCCTTCCCGCAGGAGCGGCAGCATACCGTGCGCGCTGAGATGGCCATGGCTCTGGCGGCGATGCTTACGCAGGCCTTGATCCCTAAACGCAATGGCGGGCGTGTTCCGGCCGCGGAGTTGCTGATGGTGGGATATGGTGCGCGTCAGCATATTCGCAAGAATGCGTTGCAGCATCTGCATCAGGAGATCACGATTACTCGCAAGCAGGGTTCGTTCACGCTGGAGGAGTCGTTGGCACAATTGGTGTTTCAGCAAGAACTCACGCGTGAGGATGCGATGACGCGGGCGCTTCATCCTGACGACCTGGATGCATTGTTGAAGGCAAAGGGGTTTTGAGCTCGGATTGCGAGCGAGTTTCAGTTTTTTTCCTAGCTTCCACTACTAGACAGACAATCTCTCGGCAGGCTTTCTTGCACCGGCGAGGCCTCGTTTGCCCTCTGTCTAAACTCCCGGTTCTAGCAAAAAGGCCAGAAGTGGGGCACCCCGTTCACCAGCGGTTGTTCGTGCACTTGGCGCGCAACGAACAATCCTCGGTCAGGATGACAAGACGTTTGGCACGTAATTACCAGGCGGTCAGGTCCACTTGATCCAGCCAGACGTTGTACGCGAGCGGCGGCTCCGCCATATCCATCTGGAAAGCAGTATCGATTTCTTCCAGGGTCCAACCGGGTTGGTCATTGTAGTACGTGTCAACGTTGTAGACCTGATCATTGACCTGCAGGCTGATGTAGTGCACCTGTTCGTTCATGCGCTCGAAGTTCCATACCAGGTGAATCCATTGATTTGAGGGGAATGGGTTGCAGGGGACGCTCGTCGGGCGCCAGAGTCCGGCTTCGTCGTCCCAGATATCCCAGAAGGGCGGTGTCTCGCCCCTGAAGTTGCATTCGGATCCCCAGACCCATCGGCGACCGCCAAAGGATTGATTCAGGTCGAACTCGAGCGCCTGGGGTGCGTCACCATTGTCGAGGTAGAAGTAAAGATCGTAGGTGAAGTGGCTGACGTTATCTCCACCGCTGATGGCGTTGAAATAGAGCATGTTGGCATAAGCGTTGGGTCCGCTCATGCTGAACTTCGCAGATTGGCCATCCAAAGCCGGAGAGGTTTGGCCCGCGGTCATCGATGAAGTCGGTGGATTGGCGTTTCCCGCGGCGCAGAGTTGGCCATCGCGACCAGAGCCCGCAGGAAAAACGGCCGAGCAGGATTGCCATCCGGGCATGTTTTGAATTCCACTGATCGTGGTCTTGGCCGTTTGCGACGCGACGTTCACGTTGATGATCGTGTCGGAAATATATCCCTGATTGTCTTCGGCCATGACTTCGATTTTGTGCTGGCCGGAAGCGACAAAGATCTGGGTGTCGACCGAATTCGTGAAAGTGAAGTACACGGCCAACTGGTCGACGTACACGCGCATGAAGAATAATGGATTCTTGGGGCTCGCGCTCGCGACGACGTGCATCGGCGAGGTCACGCTGCTTTGATCCGTGGGAGAAGAGACGGTGAGCGGGAAATTGTCAGAGCCGCTCGGATACGGCGGGTCGCAAGTAGACTGCGGCGGATCGCAGGCCGGAGGCGCCGGCAATAGACTGGTTGTTGGAGACCATGTAATGGCGACGGGTGGAGTGGAGGGGTAATTCGGCTGAGACGGCTGTGATGGGGATGGAGAGGGCATAGGATTCATGCTCCTGCTGGAGCCGCAGCCGGCGAGGGTAAGGGCAAAAGCTAGGGGGACAAGGGTCTTGCAGATCGCCGGCTCGCACAAGGCACGGACAACTGCAAACATTCACCAACCTCCGGAGACTCGGAAATCTTCCTACGCCGAATCTGGCCGGAAGCGGCGATCCCTTCGTCAATACGTGCGCAGGACACTCAAATATGAGGTTCGTAGGGCGTTGTCGGGAATCGGGAAGAACCTTAAGCAGGCGGAGAAGATTGCTTAAGGCGCATGCCAGTCAAGGGAATAGACTTCCTGTGTTCCGATGTCGCGCAGCAGTATGGGCGAGTCGTCGGGAGCCATACCAAGCCACACGTTGTAGTAACCACCCTGACGGAAATTTCTTAAGTCGGCAACGCGCTCCACTTTGTGGTCGCGAATGTGGATTCGCATTACAGAAGGCTGATTCTCTTCGTGAAGGAAGTACACATACTCGGAGTTTTTCGACCATTGCGGGAAACCCATGGAGATTCTGACGAGTTCCTGCCACGCGTGCGTTTGAAAATCGAAGAGCATCAGCACGCGCGAATCAGAATTCATGGCGAGGATGTAGCGTCCATCGGGAGACCAGCGGGCGGAATAAAGCCCGGTAGAGCGAGGCAACGCGGAGACCTGGTTCGTACTCATGTCGAGAATGCGAAGGCTGCTGTTCGGGAGTGCAGGACCGTTGCCGAAGAGGATGCTTGTTCCGTCGGGAGACCATTCGGCGTCGTATTTGGGTTCTGGATCCTGAGGCAGAAGTTCGCGAGGCGTTCCACCACCGGCTGATATGACATAAATCTTAGCGTTCTGACCAGGCAAGAGTCCGTAGAATGCGATTTGTTTCGCGTCAGGAGACCAACTCGGCAAAAGCGCGACCAGTGGCGGATATGTGAGCTGAAGGCGCTGGCTGCCATCGGCTTTAGATTTCCACAGAGTCTCCTCCGGAAATTTACTGTACGCAACCCACTCACTGTCTCGGGAGAACTTCACGTTATCGGCGGAAACGCCGGAAAGAAACGGAGAGAACTGCCCGGACTTGGTGTCGTAGCGAGACAGTTCGCCGCGCTGGAGTGCCCCGACTACAAACAGTTTTTTGCCATCCTTGCCTGGCAATGGACTGGCAAAGGTCATCGGACCTGAAGTCAACTGAACCGGGCGCGAATCGGCTTTTCCGAACCAGCCGTTCTTCTCCTGATGGGCCCAGATGTTGCCTTGGGACTGGAAGACGAAATATCTGCCGTCCGGAGTAAATTGGCCGCAGCATTCTACAGGAGGAGTGTGCCAGCCCGCGAACAGCGGGTGCAGATTCGTCCCTTCAGGGGCAACTTCCCAGATCGCACCCTGACCGTTCGTTCCACCACCGAGTCGGAATCGAATGATCGAACCGCTTGGTGACCAGGCAATTTCCATCGGCGTGTCGGGCAGCGAAACAAGCTTGTGAAGATCGCTGCCGTCACTGTTGGCAACCTTAATCTCATTGCCGTCGGTGTAGACGATCTTCCGTCCGTCTGGCGAAAAAGCGGCGGCCTGGGCGGCAGTGTCTCCCAATTTTCGCGGTGATCCTCCCAAGACCGGAACGGACCAGAGGGGACCATGGAACGCTGTTTGGCCGACTTCGTCTGCGACCAGGAGAGTGGCGCCATCTGGCGAGACTGCGAGCGGGATCATGGTCGGCGTCGGAAGAGAAACAGGAGCGACTTCTCCCCCGGTCGTCGAGATTTGTGCAACGATGCCGCCTGCGGGAGTAAATTCCACGAGATAGAGCCGGACCCCATCCGTTCCAATCAGGCCCTTGTAAAAGCCGTCATGCGTCACTGCGGAGTAGCCGCTGACACTGGGCGGTGGCAGCGGTCGCGACTGCCTATCGATGAGAATGATGCCAGCGAGCACAAGGACACCGGCAGTGAGCGCCGACATCTTCCAGCGCGAGCGCTTCGCCGCAATCATCGCCTCGGAGCTTGCGTTGCGGTCGGGAACCTGCGTTTCGGCGGACGAGGGGGAAATACGGCCGGAACGTCCTGAGTCGGTATCGCGTTTCAGGCGCTGCAGGTCGGCCCGCATTTCGGCGGCACCCTGGTAGCGCAGATTGCGGTCTTTTTCCAGCGCTTTGCTAATGATGTCTTCGAGTTTTGACGGAAGTGTCGGGTTAAAACGAACTGCAGGGGGCGGAGTCGAGTCGAGAATCTCCTTAAAGATAACGCCGGAACTTTCGCCTTGGAATGGCAAAGTGCCAGTGGACATCTCGTAGAGGACGGCGCCGAAGGAGAACAGATCGGTGCGCGCGTCGAGGTCTTTGGCGCGAACCTGCTCGGGAGACATGTACGCAACGGTTCCCAGCGTAGCGCCTGGGCTGGTGAGCTGCTGTTCGTTGACGGTGCGCGTTTGCGTATTGGCGGAAGAAGAAATATCAGCGGGTGAGACCTTGGCGAGACCAAAATCGAGAATCTTAGCGTGGCCACGCTCGGTTACGAAGATGTTGGCGGGCTTAATGTCGCGGTGAACGATTCCCTTGGCATGGGCGGCGTCGAGCGCGTCTGCGACTTCGATCGCCAGCGGCAGCAGAACTTCCAGATCGAGCGGCCGGCCCGCGATGCGATGCTTCAGGGTCATCCCCTCGAGGTATTCCATGGCGATGAACGCCTGGCCGTCTTCCTCGCCGATGTCGTGGATGGTGCAGATGTTGGGATGATTGAGGGCTGAGGCGGCCTGCGCCTCACGCTGGAAGCGACTGAGCGCCTGTGGGTCTCGTGCGACTTCATCGGGCAGGAATTTTAGGGCAACGAAACGATGGAGGCGTGTGTCTTCAGCTTTGTACACCACGCCCATTCCGCCACCGCCGAGTTTCTCCACAATCCGATAGTGTGAGATGGTTTGGCCGATCATCGTGGCGGCGGGGTCTGGTTTCGGGGGCGTCGGCCCATCTTACGAAGCGGGGGAATCTCAGTCAATACCGGGTTCGAGGTGTCTGAATTCGGACATTACGGTCCGTGAGCGGACGCGTCGCTTGGCTAGGGCGGGGTTCCCGACAGTGCAAGGGCAGGACTTTTCGGCGGTTGTGATTCGGTACTTGGAATGCTGCCCGAGACCGCTGTGTCGGGAGAGGTGTCTCCATATGAAAAAGACGGAGCGAGTGCGGCAAGTGGTGGCAGGCGCGGTTTCAGAGGGCGAAATCAAAGAGCAGACGGAGAAGGGCTGGAAGCTGGTGGCCCTCGAATGGGAGCGCGAAGTCGAAGCAGCGGAGGAAAAGCTGCCCGTTGAGGTCCCGTTCGGGCTTCGAGTGTCGCCGGACACGCGACGGCTGGAAGAGGATCCCGATGAGCGGGAGACCCTGGTTCAGATGATGGAACTGATCGTTCAGGAAGGATCGTATTCGAAGATTGCGCAGGAACTCAATCGCCGGGGATTTCGGACACGCGAGGGGGAGAAGTGGACTCCGATCTCGGTATTCGAGATGCTGCCGCGACTAATCGAGGTCGGACCGCATTTGTTCCGGAGCACGGAATGGGAGAGACGGAAGCAGCTGGTAGCGCGATGACGGCGGGCAGGGACTATTATTCGTGACAAGCTTCTTCACGAAAGGGTCAAAATCGCCGCCTATGACGAAAGATGATGTCGAATTGCTGTACGAATATGACCGCTGGGCGAACCATCGGGTGTTACAGGCTTGCTCGACGTTGAGTAGCGAGCAGTTTACGCGTGATCTCGGCGGTAGTTTCTCTTCCATTCGGGATACCTTTGTGCATATCTCCGCCGGGGAGTGGGGATGGCTTCAGCATTGGAAGGAACCGTGTCCTGACACCTCTTTCGTTGCGCAAATGATGGAGCGACGAAAGGTCCTATTCGATCCCAACAAGTTTCCAGATCTTGCGGCGGTCCAAAGAAAGTGGGTGGAGGTCGAGCGGGAGCAGGTTGAATTTATCCAGCTCTTGACGGCTGAGCGCCTGGAACGAATGCTCCCGGTTCGTGCTACTCAAGTGAGGTTGATTCACCTGATGCAACATGTGGCGAATCATTCGACGTATCATCGCGGGCAGATCGCGTCGATGATGCGTCAACTTGACGCCGTGCCTATGGCCACCGATTTCCACGTGTTCGTGATGGAAGGCCGGTAGAAACAGGAGGTCAGGTCGTCCTCGACTCAGTTGGATCGTTTACGCCCAATATGTGCGTTCCAGACTTCGATATTGGATTGCCGCTGCGATGTGTTTGGGCTCCAGGTTGGCGGCGGCTTCCAGGTCGGCAATGGTGCGGGCTACTTTCAGGGCGCGCTCGCACAGGCCTTCGCAGTCGGTGTAGAGCATCTGGCGGGAGGATGCGAAGCGGTCCAACTGTTTCTGGCGTGCGCGTATGACTCGGGCTCGGATCGCAGCGGAGGCTTCGGGTTCGGCGCCGGAGCGTATCTCTTCATAGTTCACCGCGGGAGCGTCCGATGTGGATATCGATCCGGCGCATCAGCGGGCCTGAAATTTTCGAGCTGTAGCGCCATCGGCGACGTGCACTGGCAATCGCGGGTGCGGTCATTGTGAAATCCGCAGGGGCAGGGATTCATCGCCTCGGCGAGCATGAAACGCGCGGGGCATGTGCGGGACATCGATGGGCGGTGCTCACGATTCCGTCCTCCAGCGGCTGACGTAACACCTCCAGAACGTTTCGTGAGAACTCAGGAAGCTCATCGAGGAAAAGCAATCCATTGCGAGCAAGAGAGAGTTCGCCGGGCGCGGAATCACTCCGCCTCCAATCAGGCCCGCGTCGGAGATGGTGTGATGCGGGGAGCGCTAGGGACGTGTTCCCACCAGACCTGTGCTCGAGTCCAACACGCCAGCCACGCTATGGATTTTCGTGGTCTCTAAGGCCTCGTCAAATGTGAACGACGGCAGGATGGTGGGCATCCGCTTGGCGAGCATCGTTTTGCCCGATCCAGGGGGACCGATCATCCGGATATTGTGGCCTCCAGCGCAGGCAATCTCGATGGCGCGCCGCGCTGCAGGCGATCGCGGCTTTCGCGCACAGCGGCACCTGGCAGGCCGACGGTGTGGAAATGGTCCTGGTCGCACTTGATGCCGGAGCAATCGACCTCAACCTGGATGATGTTGGCGTCGATCCCGTAGACTGCCGCGCTTAGGGTCTTATAAAGCATGAAGTTGTGATCAGAACATCACCGTCCAAAATTCCGGGTACGCGAGGGGTCGGATAGCCGCTCTGATGCTACGAAACCCACGATAAGGATTACCGGCATGGGCTGGCTGTGACGGATGTCACTAAAGGCAGTGGAAAGTACCAAATCGGGAATCGTGGAACGTCCGTAATCGGGAGCCAGGCCAAGGGTCCCTGTTCCTCTGGAACCAATGGAGTCAAACAATGCGGTTGTTGGCGAAGATTCGGGTGCATTAGGATGGGGCATTCAGAAAGAACCCTCTATTGCCTATGAGTACGGACCCAGGTCTGCCTCGACGCCCTAATCATCCCGCTGGAAACCTTGATCGCGAGGAGTCTCAGCTTTGGCGCTGGATTCTGGGCTTCATGCTCCTTCTGGCGGTCGCGCTTACCCTGTTGCTTTGGGAGCGACTGGAAGCAATCCCCTACCAGCTTCGAGCTATTCCGATCGGAGTATTGGCGCTCTCCATTCTGTTCGCAGTGTACGCGTATGGACGGCGACGGGAGGTGAACGAGCTTAAGGGACTGCTCCGTGGACTGCAGGAGCATGTCGGCGCAGCGCCCTCGGAAGAGCAACTGGATCAGCTGAGCCAGGTCATCATGCGGTCGCAGCGCAATTTCAAGGAGCTGATCGATTCGCTCGATGATCCCGCCTGTGCGGTTTCGCTGGATGGGACGCTGCGCACCGTCAACCGGCGGGTAGCGGAATTGACGGGGCTGACGTACTCGCAGTTGGTCGGGAGCAAAATCTATGAACTGGTGGAAGAACCTGCACGCGAGCAAGTGGAGCGCGGCCTGGGACGCTTTCTGGACAAGAAGCGCTGGACGGGAACGGTACGGGTCCGGCTGAAGAACAGCACCAGGGCGTTGTACTTCGATTGCGTGCTCAATGGAATTCTGAAGGGCGACGAGATAGTGGGGGCGAGCATCCTCGGACGCGACATCACCGAACAACGCGAAAAAGAGTTGCGCTTCACAGAGCTCTTCGAAACGCTGCAGGAGGGTGTGTATTTCAGCACCCCGGAAGGAAAGTTGCTGGATGCGAATCCTGCGCTCGTCAGCATGCTGGGATACCTCGAGAAGCGAGATCTGCTGTCAGTCGAGGCCGAAGCGCTGAATCTTGACGGTGGGCCGCCGGTGTTGGGTCGTGCGGTGGATGATCGCGGGGGCGTCCGCACCCGAGAAATCAAACTTCGGCGCAAGGATGGAACGGCAGCCGTTTTTCTCGATTCGTCGCGGGCGGTGTGGGATGCCTCGGGAAACATCATTCGGTACCAGGGGACACTGGTCGACATCACGGAAAAACGCAAGATGGAGTGGGAACTGCATCAGCAGGAGGAGTTCCGGAGCCGGCTGCTGGAAGGCTTTCCGGATCTGATTCTGGTGGTCGATCTGGAGGAACGGTATACCTTCGTGAGCTCACGGGCGCAGTCTCTGCTTGGTTATCGGCCGGAGAAGATGCTGGGAAAGAAGATTTCAGAAACAGAGAATCATTCGCCCGACCTGGTATCGCTCTACCAGACGCTGGTGTCGGGCGATCAGGCATTCGGGGCGGCGGAATTTGGCATGCGCCATCGCGACGGAAATGGGCGGACCATGCGTGCCGCTGGCAGCCAGCTCGTGGATGGAGAGGGCAAGATCAGCGGCGCTATTTTCTCACTGCGCGACATCACCATTGAACGCAAACTCGAGCAGCAGATCGTGGAAAGCGAGCGCCTGGCGGCGATGGGGGCGATGATCGGTGGGGTGGCGCACGAGCTGAATAATCCCTTGACGAGCATTCTTGGCGTAAGTGAATTGCTGCAGGACACCGAGACGAATGAAACTGCGCGCAAGCAGCTTGCGATGCTGCAACAGCAGGCGCGCCGTGCGGCCGAGATTGTGCAGAATCTGACGTATTTCTCGCGGCCACCGGCGCCGGGCAAGAGCCGCATCAATTTGGTGGAAGTGGTGGAGCGCACGCTCAACCTGCACGCCTACTCTCTGCGCAAGAACAACATCACGATCGATTTTCTGAAGGAAGCTGGAATTCCGTATGCGCTGGGGGATCCGCATCAACTCATGCAGGTGTTCTTGAACCTGATCGTGAATGCGGAGCAGGCGATCCGTGAACTGCGCGATCGTGGGACTCTGCGCATTCGACTGGGCAAGGGCGACAAGGTGGTATGGGTCAGCTTCCACGACGATGGGCCGGGCATCCCGAAGGAGAATCTGCCAAGCATTTTCGATCCGTTCTATACAACGAAGCGGCCCGGGCGCGGGACGGGACTCGGCTTGAGCATTTGCAAGTCCGTAATGAAGGAACACAACGGCACGGTGGAAGCAGCGAATTCCTCGGAAGGTGGGGCCCTGTTTACCGTGACGCTGCCTGTGGCGGGAGTAAACTGAAAGTCGAAACGCTCACCACGGGGGACACCGAAACACAGGGATTCCGCTTAGAAGCGCTCTACTGCCATTGCTACTGCATTGCCGCCGCCGAGACACAGCGCGGCAATCCCTCTTTTCGCGTCTCGCCGTATCATTTCGTAAATCAACGTGACCAAGATTCGTGCGCCACTGGCGCCAATGGGATGGCCGATTGCAACCGCACCGCCATTCACGTTGACCCTCTCAGGATTTAGTTTCAATTCGCGCATGACTCCCAGCGCTTGCACCGAAAAAGCCTCATTCAGTTCGTAGAGATCAACGTCTTCATTCTTCCATCCCGTCTTTTGCCAGATCTGCCGGACCGCGCCAACTGGAGCCATCATGACCCATTTGGGCTCGACGCCGCTTGTCGCCTGAGCCACGATGCGAACCATTGGCCTGGCTCCAAGTTCCTGAGCACGCTTTGCGCTCGTGACTACGATGGCAGCCGCTCCGTCGTTCACCCCAGGGGCGTTACCTGCGGTAACGGTTCCATCTTTCTTGAATGCCGGCTTGAGCGAACGTAGCACTTCCATGGTCGTGTCTTCACGCGGGCTTTCGTCTTTGTCGAAGATCGTCGGCGGTGCGCCTTTTTTCTTTGCAGGAATCTCTACCGGAACAACCTGCGACTTGAAGCGACACTCTTTGATAGCGGCTACTGCCTTGCGATGAGAGTTCAGCGCAAACTCATCCTGCTCCTCACGGCTGATGCCGTACTTCTCGGCGACGTTCTCGCCGGTGACGCCCATGTGGTAGTCGTTGTAAATTTCCCAAAGACCATCGTGGACCATGGAGTCGATCACCTGCGCGTTGCCGAGACGGTATCCCTTGCGCGCTTGCGGAAGAAGATAGGGAGCGTTGGTCATGGACTCCATTCCTCCCGCCGCGACAATGGAACTGTTTTCCGTCTGCACAGCTTGGGCGGCGAGTGCGACTGCTTTGAGTCCTGAGCCGCATACCTTGTTGATTGTCATGGCACCTGTCGCGGGAGTGAGTCCGCCGAAGATGGCGGCTTGCCGCGCAGGATTTTGTCCGAGTCCGGCGGAGACGACGTTGCCCATGATGCACTCGTCCACTTGCGCGGGATCAAGGTTGGCACGCTTCACCGCTTCGCGGACCACGATGGCGCCGAGTTGCGGGGCGCTGAAGTCGGAGAGACTACCCTGGAATTTTCCAACGGGAGTACGGCAGGCAGAGATGATCACGGCATCGTCAAAAGAGGCCATAAAACGGGCTCCTCAAGCAAATTTTGCTTCCTTATTATAGATGAACAGGGATCGCCTGGCAGGTTCACCCGCACAATAAGGTCAGCGTGCGATTTTTCGTTCTTGACCGCTCATCGGGGCTATTTAATTCGGAAACCCAAGGGCAACGACAGCAGCAAGAACGCGAAACTTCGAGTTCCGCAATTGCTGCGAACCAAAAAAAAGGTTGACATTCGCCAAAGAAATTCTTTCATCGATGACTTTGGTGCCACCACTTGCGCGAATGGATCGTCATTTTTTTCTTGACTTCATTTTTCATTAACTCTATACATCAACTAGTTGCAGTTGAAGATCACTGCACGTTTCCATGAAGAATGGAAGGGAGAATAGGAACAATGGCAACCAAGAAGAAGGCTAAAAAGAAAAAGAAACACTAAGTGAAGTTCAGTACAGTGTAAAAAGGGGGACGCGAAATGCGTCCCCTAAGTTTTTTGGGGGGGGCAAGGTTTCAACGTTGCAAAGATTCAAGGTTGCAAAGTGACGGCGGTGATTTCCGGGGCGACTTGCTCCGAAGTGTCAAGCCACGGTCATGATCCGTGGGGGCAGAGATTTCCTTTTCAAGCCGCTGCCATCGACCGCGTTCAAGGGATCCTTCGCTTCGCTCAGGATGACAAGATCCATTGGGCGCGAGAGGCATCTATGGCGAGGATGGCGCGATAGAGGTCAACCGAGTTTCCTTATTCACGCCTTCGCAGTTGCGAGGCGCGGGATGCGGCGCTCTTTCTCTGGGCAGAGCGCTCGGTATGCACAGAAGTGGCAGTGCTGACCCGGCTTGGCATCGAACACGCCTTCGCAGATTCCCTTCGCGGCTTCTTCTACACAGACACGCGCATCTAGCAATTGCGCTTCGGATCGGGTCGTCACGACCGGGACGTTCTGTTCGAGGTTGTGGAAGACGAGCGCGCCAACTTTGTAGTTCCATTTTTGCTGCGCGGCGAGCGCGTAGAGTGACAGCTGTAAACTCTCGTCGGCAGATTCCTGGTCGCGCGCCTTGCCCGTCTTGTAGTCGATGATCGCAACGCTTTCGTCAGCGAGCCGGTCGATGCGGTCGATGCGTCCCACGACCGTGATTTCTCCAACCTTGATCTCGAACGGCTCTTCGGTGTGCAGGACCTGCGAAGCTGGAATCGTGCGGGCTTGGGAAAGGAAGTCCTGCAACTGCAGAATGCCTTGTTTTTCATATAGCTCGTGCTGGTACGATTCCTGGATTTTCGCACTCGCCAAGTCCAGGCGGAACAGTTCGATTAACTCTTCGTCGGTCTTGGGACGTCCGAGGCGGACGGAATCAAAATAAGTTTTGAGTACACGATGAATGGCAGCACCATACTGCATGGCAGCGGCTGGCTTCGACGAAATGCGCCAGTCGCGGTCGAGCTTAAACTGCAGTCCGCAGCGCTGGTAGGTATCGACCGCGGACGCACTCAGGCGCTTGTGCAGTCCTTCCAGAACCGGCAATTCGAACCACCGCGTCACCTGTGATTCCTCGGGATACAGTGGAGAAGCTGCGGCGGCGATGTCGAGAGTAGCCTGTGCGCCGCCCGCCGGAATAGCCCGAAACCAGGCTGCGATTGCTTTGTTGTTGATCAACTCGCGCAAGTACCCCGGAGGAGTTTTATCGACTTTGCCGCTGCCCTCTCGTGCATAGATGCGCAGGGAGTCACAGGCGCGCGTCATCGCAACATAAAAAAGGCGGCGCTCCTCCTGCTCATGAAGAGTTTTGTCATCCACTTCGCGGATGGAATCTGGATCGCGAAGTTCGGGCGGAAAGGCCACAAGGCTTTCGCGGTATGCGTTGGGAAATGAGGGCTTGATCGCGCGAAGGATGAAGACATGCGGGAACTCGAGTCCCTTGGCGCCGTGTACGGTCATGAGGCGCACGGCATTATCGTCGTCTTTGGCCTGAAGAGGAATCACGCCTCCGGCCTCGCGGAAGTATTCCAGGTAGTCGACGAGTTCTGCAAGTTCCGTCGTTTTGTTAATTTTTTTCCCCTCCCAATCCTGCACAAACTGCATCGCGGCCTGGAGGATGGGCGAGGCAGCATCGAGCCCGAATTCGCGAACCATGATCTCGACCGCAGCCCGGGCTTGCGCGGCACGGGACTGGATCTGTTCGCGCACTCCCTGCACCGTCGCCAGGACCTCGGGGCCGCCTTTAACTCGATCGAGCGCCGCAGAGAGAGGCACAACTTGCGATTCGCGATTATCGCGTGCGATGGCACGCAGAACTTGCCGCAATTGCTCCGGGTTTAGATGAAAGCGCGGCAGGCCGGCTACTCGCAACAGGCTGACGTCGTCGCCGCCGGAGACGATCGCCTGCACGCAGGCAAAGAGGTCGCGAGCCTCCGGGGTGTCGGAGATATCCATGTTCTCGATGACGAACGGGATGCCGGCTTCGGCCAGCTCCTGCGCGAGATCATCCTTATGTGAATTCAAACGATACAGGACGCCGAATTCAGACCACTTACATCGCGATTTGCGCTGCGCTTCGCGAAGATAGCTGACGAGATCGGGCCCTTCTGTACCTCTGTCCTTCAGGATAATTGCAGTGACCAACGGGCTCGGTAGCTGCGTTCCAGCCTTCAGCGCATCTTCTTCGCGTGCCGATAGCAATGGGCTGCGTTGGTATGCCAGTGTGCCATTTGCGTTACGGGCAAAGGCTGGCGGATTATCGCCGATAATCGCAAACGCCGTGCGCAGGATCGGAGTCGTTGAACGGCGATTCTTCTCTAGTACAACGAGCTTGGAGTGGGGGAAATTCCGGTGAAATAGTTCGAAGGCCTCGCTCGACGCTCCACGGAATCGATAAATGGACTGGTCCGGATCTCCGACGGCGAAAAGATTCCCGTTCGCACCAGCGAGCCGCGCCAAAATCTTGATCTGGGCGAAGTTGGCGTCCTGAAATTCGTCCGCAAGAATGAAACGCGCTCTGGTGCGGGCTTGAGCCAGTATCGCTTCATCCTCATGCAGCAGCGCGTGTGCGCGCGTGATCATATGGCTGAAGGTGCCGAGATTCTCTTCCGCCAGCCATCGCTCCATGGTGGAGAACACTCGCGCGATTTCCCGGCATCGGCCACAGACCTCTTCATCGTCGAGCACATTCTTTGATTTCGCTACCCGTGGAATCGGGACTTCACCGCACTCCAGGCGATCGACATAGCGCACATATTTCTCTGGAGTGACGAGTTCATCGTGGCAACGGCTGACGAATTCCAGCAAGTCGGTGAGGAATTGCCCGACATTGGCGGCGCGGATGTAGTGTTCGAGATGGAGATCGCGGATACGGCGCCGAAGATAAATCCATAGATCTTTCTCATCGAGCACGCCGAAGTCCTTCCCGACTCTGCGAAGAAGTTGCAGGCAGTAATCGTGAAAGGTGGTTGCCTGAACTGTCTTGCCGAGGAGTTTGCGAACGCGCTCCTGCATCTCGTTGGCGGCATTGACCGTGTAGGTCAGAGCAAGGATCTCGTCGCTTCGAGCGTGTCCCTCGCGCACAAGACGCTCGATGCGATGGGTCAGAACGGACGTTTTCCCTGTGCCTGCGCCGGCGACGACGAGCATGGGTCCATCGACATGTTCGATCGCTTCGCGCTGGCGCTCATCCGGAGTAAACGCGGGACGGAGAGTAGACTTCGAGACCGGCATTGTGGTCAGAATATCACCTGAGGGGATGAGGAAAAGTTGCGGGGAATTGCGGGCCCCTATCTCACGAATGCCGATATCGTAATCGCCGTTGCGGCTACAGCTGCGGTTTCGGCTCGCAAGATGGTGGGGCCTAGAGAGACCGACATCCATCCGTGAGCGCGGAACAGTTCCAGTTCATCTTCAGTCCAGCCGCCCTCGGATCCGGTCGCGAGTAACACTTCGCCGACAGGCGCCGGTTGAATATCACGTAAATGAAATTGATCCTCAGCCTCGGATAATAAAAGCCTCAACTTGGCGGGAATTGCAAGCGCGTCGCGCAATTTGGCCGGATCAGAGATCTCGGGTGGAGCTGCGCGGCGGGACTGTTCCGATGCCTGTAGCGCGATGCGTCGCCAACGCTCGACACGCTTAAGCGATGCCGAGGCGAGATGCGCATCTGAGCGTCGTGCGATCAGAGGGATGATGCGGGCAACGCCTAACTCCGTGCATTTCTCGATGGCCCACTCCATGCGATCGAACTTAAAGATTGCCAATAGCAAGGTGAGTTGTACGGCTGTGGCTTCCGCTGGAATCTCGTCCCCGAGTTCAAATTCGACCCTGGTATCAGCGATGCTTGCTATGCGGCCCCGGCGGAGTACTCCGTTCGCCACGATGTCGAATTCCTGTCCAACGCGGCCACGGAGAACGCGAGCTAGGTGATCGGCGTGAGCGCCGGTGAGCGCGGCGCGATTTTCTGACACTTCATCGGCGATCCATCGTCGGCGAGTCATGCTAGTCCTGAGTCCATGGTCGCGAGGCCTGAGTATCGGGATGGAAGCACCCAGTATCCGTGCGATTGCATTTTGAACTTACTGGAAGATGTCTTTCACTTTCCCGATCAGCGACCGCAGCAGAGGCTGGTTGTCGACTTTGGAGAGTCCATCGAGTTCCTGCAGTAATTCTTTCTGGCGCTTGTTCAATTTGCCGGGGATCTGTACACGCACCTCGACATACAGGTCGCCCTTGCCGTGTCCATTCAGCACCGGGACTCCCTTGTTGCGGATGCGGAATGTTGTCCCTGGCTGTGTTCCGTCAGGGACCTTCAGGGCGTGCTCGCCCTCCATAGTGGGCACGCGAATCTCGGCACCCATGGCGGCTTGCGCCACAGAGATGGGAACTACGCAGTGCAGGTCGTTCCCTTCCCTCTCGAAGAACGGATGTTCTTTAACGTGCAACACAACATATAAGTCGCCGGCCGGGCCGCCGAATTGGCCGACTTCTCCCGCGCCGGCGAAGCGAATGCGGGTTCCATCCTCTACGCCCGCAGGAACCTTCGCGTCAACCGTGCGCTGGCGCAGAAGGCGGCCTTCGCCCTTGCACTTCGGGCAGGGATCTGTGATCACGTTGCCGGTTCCCTGGCAGGTTGGACACGTGCGCGCGATACTGAAAAAACCCTGCTGATAACGTACCTGGCCGCGTCCGTTGCACGAACGACAGGTAGTCGGCCCTTTGCCGGGAGCGGCACCGGAGCCACGACACTCCTCGCAGGCCTCGTGCCGGCGTACCGTAACACGAGACTCGGTGCCGAAGAATGCCTCTTCAAATTCGAGAGTGAGATCCTCGCGCAGATCGGCCCCGCGCTGAACTCGGCTGCGACGGCGTCCGCTGCCACCAAACATGTCGCCAAAGCCGAAGAACTCGCCAAAGATGTCGCTGAAATCCTGGAACACCGTGGGATCAAAGCCTGCGCCTGCCGCCGCTGCACCGCCGACGCCGGCGTGGCCGAAGCGATCGTACGCTGCGCGCTTGTCAGAGTCAGCCAGCACAGCGTAGGCTTCGCTGACTTCCTTGAACTTCTCTTCCGCGTCCGGATTATTGGGATTGCGGTCCGGATGGTACTGTAGCGCAAGCTTCCGATAAGCGGACTTGAGTTCCACCTCGGTTACAGTGCGGGTTACACCCAGTACTTCGTAGTAATCGCGTTTTGCGTTGGTAGTCAATTCAATCCTTGATTGTTGTGCACTTCGTCAGATCTATCGTCGATCTTGGCCGTCATGGGCTGATGGCCGATACGTTCCAAACGTCCACAGATGCCCCTCAAGATCGGCTACGTGATACTCGCGCGATCCGAAATCTGTGTTTGTGGGCGGATACAGAATCTTTGCCCCGGATGCCTGCGCATGCCCGAAGTGCGCATCCGGATCCTCTACATAGACGGCGAGCATCTGAGTTGACGAACCGAGAACGGCCGGGCTCTGTATGCCATCGTCCGGTCTTACCGATCCGACCATGATCAAGTTCTTCCCCAATGCCAACTGCGCATGCCGAACATAAGGTCCAGAGGGCGGAACGGAGAAGACTTCATTAAACTCGAATGCCGTGCACAACCAGCGAATCGCCGCTCGAGCATCGCTATAGCGCAGGATTGGAAAGATCGTCTGCATGCATTTGCATCAGGCAATAATCGTCTCTATTTTCCCGGGTTCCTAGCAACCCTCACCATTGCAGGACGCAGCAACCGCTCTTTGAGCTTATAACCGCGTTGCCACTCTTCCAGCACTTCGTGGTCGGCCGCGTCTGAGGTGTCGACCATCTCAACCGCTTCATGAAAGCGCGGATCGAATTGCTGCCCCTTGGCGTCGATTGGTTGCACTCCCAGCTTCGTCAGCACATCGCGCAATTGCTTGTAGATTAGCTCTACGCCCGCGCGGAAATCGGCTGGGTCCGATTTTGACTGCAGCGCACGCTCGAAATTGTCGACCACCGGCAACAGGGTTTTGATGGTGTCGGTGAGAGCAAAGTCGCGGAAATCCTGCTGTTCTTTCGCCGCGCGCTTGCGGGCATTGTCGAATTCCGCTTGCATGCGAGCCAGGCGATCGACCGCCGTATCACGCTCAGCCCTCAGTCTTTGAATTTCGGCTTCCGGTCCTGTAATTTCCGTTGCTGGCCTGACTTCTGCGCTTGTGCCCGATGGCTGATCGCTGTCTCCGGCAGGCAGTTCGTGATCCACGTCAAGGCCTGCCGTTTCCACTTCTGATTTTCCGTTCGATTTCCCCATAACCGCCTGTATTACTCCGATTCATTCAAGATTTTGTCGAAGAGCCGCGCGATGTATGACACTGCCGTGATAGTGTGCTGATAATCCATGCGGGTTGGACCAATTACCGCGAGCGAGCCCATGACTTCGTTCCCAGCATGCGCGGGCGCACCGATCAGCACGAAATTCTGCATGGAAGGAAGCGCTTCGTCGAGCCCTATGACGACCCGTACCGCTTCCTGCTTCACGTCGAGATAGGCGCTCAACAGCTGAACGACCTTTTCCTTTTCTTCCAGCGTCTTCAGCATCTCCTGCAGACGCTTGCGGTCCTGCTCGGAAGACAGAAGGTTCGCCGCGCCTTCTACGAAAACCATTTGTGAACCCTGGTCAGCCGCTAGTGCGCCTTGTTTGAACAGTGCTTCGATGGAGTTCATCAGCCGGTCGTACTCGCTGCGTTCCTTTTCGATGCGGCGCGCGAGTTCGCCCCGCATGGCCTCCATGGTCCAACCGCGAAAATTTTCGTTGATGTAGCGAGCAGCCAAATCAAGGTCCGATTGTGCGAGATCCATGCGCAGTACCCGGTCCCGCACCAGACCAGAACGAGTAACCACCACTGCCAGAACTTTCTGATCGCCGATGCGAGAGAAATACACGTGCTCGAGGGCGTTCTTGGGGCCGCTAGTCGCGACCGTCACGCCTACATTACGCGAGATCAGTGAGAGCACCCGCGAGGTGCGCTCCATGAACTCCTGCACGTCGGTGATTCCCGCCAGCGACTCCGAGATCATAGTCTCTTCCTGCGGCGCCAGCCGGGCGTTCCCAGAAATCTGCTCCACGTAATAACGATAGGCTTCGGTTGTGGGCACGCGGCCTGCCGAAGCATGCGGTTGCTCCAGGAATCCGGCATCGGAGAGGTCGGCCATTACGTTGCGGATCGAGGCCGGGCTGAGTCCCTCACGGTTGGAGCGGGCGAGCGTGCGCGATCCGACCGGCTCCCCCGTCGAGATAAATGTCTCGACGATCGCGGTCAGAATTTCGCGTTCGCGGTGTCCGATGTTGGGATCAACAGGCATACTGGGTTGTGTTCGTGGCCGCGAGCCGCAGTGCCGGTGGGGCGCACTTGCATCCATTAACTATTTTAGATGCAGAAGCTTAGGTTTTGGAGCAAATGTGGCACGCAGAACCATACGAAAGCATCCTAAAACATACCAAGAAACATTGCACTTACGGTCTGGGCGAGTAGGTTGGTTTAGGCTGGTTTTGTACCCAGTTTGCGCACATCGACGCGCACATCACCGCTGCTGCTTCGACATCTAGCATTTGCCGAAGTGTTTATCAATTGCAGCCTTTACTCGCGCGTATCCTGGCGACATCGGGGTCCTTCATACCCTAATTGCAAAAAGGCAGAAGCAGATGCCCGACGCGATCGAGAGCGCGGCCGGGATGTAAGGCCCCGCTACAGCTGGTGCGCCTACCGTAAGCGGGCTCACAAGAAAGCAAGTGGTTCTACGAGCCATTCTCTAGTGCCACACCGCGGGCACTTCTCGCGAACGTGTCTGTTTTCGAGTTCCTTGATGATTTCCTTTACCTTTGTTTGATCGTTAACCGATAGTGGTCGCGGTGTGGACAGAGCTGATTTGCACTCCTCAGACCTTCCGATTATCTGCGTTTCTTCTTCCTCTTCTTCGCTTCTGCTGTTCGTTTCTTCGCCGCTGCCTTGGATGCCTAGCTCCAGAGTTCTGCAAGTTCTGGAACAAATCATTTGGGGAGCATACCGACGCTGAATTCGATTGTTGCATGGATCGGTTTCTCCCCATGAAACACTGCCACCCGTAATTGCAATAATCGGCCATGCCATCCCGCGAGAGAGATTGATCTGCAGAAAGTCCTCGCCTGCCTCAACACCACCTGCCCCAAGTGTGGAAGAGTCATCGAGCCACAGGAAATCCGGCGTGTGAACTTTGAGCTCGTGTGAACTTTGAGCTAATGATCTGCCCCGGCTGCGGTGACCGTTTCGATGCCAAGAAGCCCGGTGCAGCAGAATGAAGCCGAACCAATCGCGCACATAAAAATGGCCCCCCGCCGCCAGAGAAGAGAGGGCCATTCGCGGTTGTGAAACTGTGCTGGCGAGATAATGTGGTAGTGTCAGGAATCTCGCAATACAGCGAACACCTGATCCCATCCGGCCCGAGTCGGGCTCAAAATGCTTTCCTCGACGAGTTGCTCTTTATCATCAGTGCCCGGCAGTTCGGAAGTGGAAACCTTTCCGGGGGTGAAACTTCTTTGGACCGCGATAATGCATGCACTCACGGATTATGGCGAGGTATCAGAAATGCCAGCCTGCTTGCCATTCCTATCTGGCTGCTCTTGATCTGGTCACTAGCCTTCGTGCTGAGATGAACACAGACAAAAAAGGCGGGAGCCGCCACCAAGTCATTAGCGGTTGCTCACTTCATCGCTCTTAACCAGTGCCTCTAGGCACCGATTGCACCAACCTTGCTTGAACCATACTTGCTGACCGGGGCAAATATCCTTTCGCATCTTCCACCCGTAGTCTTCCAAAGGCTTGTACTTGGAACAACTGGGGCAAAGCCACAGTGGAATACCCTCTCGCTCGCCATCAGGTTCCGGAAGTGCGACAGGCATACTAGGCCCCCATTTCTCCCGCATGGTTATAAATGATTTCGCACACTCTGTGCATCATTGCGAGAAATTTTAACCTTGTATGTTGCTTGGGAAATGAACTCAATTGGGGCTTTATACGAGCTCTACCCTTAGCGCCGGGATATCACATGGGAGGGGTGAGCCTGGAGCAAAGCCGCCTAGACGTTGGGTAGTCAACCCAATGTGCCAGCGTAACAGTTTTGGAATCAATCACCTATAAAGCCATGTGCGGGTAGTGTGATTGAAGAAAGCGTGACCATCAGCGAGAAAGTGTGCCTAATTCCGGCATTCGGACGCCGATTTACTGCCTAAAACGTGACCTAATTTTAGATAAAATTCGGCTCTCCGTTCGGTTATGAAAGTCCGGAATTCTTCAAATGGACCAAAGGACCTGAGAAGGATGGCTGCGGGGGTAATTTGAGCTTACAATACCTCGATTTCGCCCGGAGATGATCCATGGCCGACCCGCCACTCGCGTTCTTCAGTTATAGCAGAACAGACGGCGAGTTTGCGCTCAGGCTTGCGGAAGACTTAAAGTCGGCCGGCGCGAACATATGGATCGATCAACTCGATATCGAACCCGGGACCCCGTGGGACCATGAGATTGAAGAAGCTTTATCACGGTGCCCGCGCATGCTAGTGATCCTGTCTCCGGCTTCCGCGAACTCGGATAATGCAAGCGACGAAGTCGCGTTCGCGTTGAACAAGCACAAACGTATCATCCCGGTTCTTTATCGAGAATGCGATGTGCCTCTCCGTCTGGCTCGCCTGCAGTATGTCGATTTCACGACCGACTATACTCATGGGCTCAAAGCCCTCATTAAGGCACTCGTTGCGAAGTGTCCGGAACCAATGAGCGGCGACTCCGTGGGCGATCTGACTCCGACCGAAGGGGAGAAGACTTATCCCTTCGAAGTGGGGAAGACTTATCTTGGGAACATCTCGCGGTTGGTTGATTCCGGCGCGTTTGTCGAAATTGAGCAGGGTGTCGAGGGCTTCATGCATATCAGCGAAGTGGCGGAGGACCGCATCGCCGATGTTCGCGATGAACTGAAGGAAGGCGACCAGGTGCTGCTGAAGGTGCTTTCGATTCAAGGTAACCGCATAGAACTGTCGCGCAAGGCGATTTTTGAAGATATACGTAAGAAGCAGACAACCAACTCCCAGACGTAAGGCACGTGTAAAACCTTCCGTTCTCACTTGCGAGTAAATTCACCGGACCAGGATTGCGATTGAGCTATCTCGGCGGGGTGTTTGTGCATATGCTTGGGGAATGCATTTGCATCAGTGTCTTGCTAGCAGTTCGGTAGCCTGAGCTCTCAACTCAGCCAACCTTTCGGCATGGTTAACAGCTTTCGGCATACAATGCCTTTGCGGGGTGAGTTGTGGCCCACCCCGCCCTTGAGTTGGATTGTGTTGGGTACTCTCGACCCCGGATAGGGCCGACACTTGTACTGGAAGGTTGTTTTCTGACTCTTTCGCCGTTGACAAGCCTTCCGTGTAAGTCTCTGCTGCTGAATCCGTTAACGGATGCCTTACTTGATTATTGATTTATTGATTGTTGATACAGCACCGGTTGCCCATTCCAGAATCTCTCTTACGATTGAGTAAGGAATTGCAGCGTTAACTTCCTCGACTCGAACCTTTGGCAATTCTTCTCAGAAACACTGACTCTGGAAGACTGTCCGCACGTTTTGATGGTTGGCCGCCGCCATTAGCTCTTGCCCAAGCCTCGAAATACTTCGATTTCCGGCCGGTGTGAGGCTTTGGGCCGTGGCCTAAGTTGAACCAAATCGGAAGCCGCGCGATTACTTCCTGATTTGCATCCAACGAGTCGAACTGAACAATGCACGTCCAGCGTTTATAGGCCGAGTCTCGGTAGCGGTAAGCCTCTGCGACACAGGCAGTAGAGGATCTCGCAATGTGGCATCCGTCCCAGTCCACAAAGTCATGAGGCAGCTTAATGCCTTCTAAAAAATCGCATATATGGGGCACGTGGAGTGAAGCGGAGTTACGGCGGAGTCCGAAGAATCCCAACCCCGGGCGGATTGCGGACGGTAGGGATTCCTCGCATTCGTTGGGAATGACGGTACCCGCGAGCAGGTCGAGAAATGATGCTTCCTGCTATCCTCTCCTTCAGTTTGGAACGCTGATGAAATCACGCCCCCACATCGCTGTGATCGGCGCCGGAGCGTTTGGCGGCTGGACTGCCCTCCATCTGCTCGAGCGCGGCGTTCGGGTCACCCTGATTGACACTTGGGGCCCGGGCAACTCGAGGTCGTCTTCCGGTGGAGAGACCCGGGTGATGCGGGGCACTTATGGGGCCGATGAGCCTTATACCGAAATGGCGGCTCGTGCTCTCGGACTTTGGGGCAAGTACGAGCGGAAATGGAAACGCCAGTTCTTGCACCGCAGCGGAGTCCTGTGGATGGCCTCGGGCCGCGACGACGCGTTCGAGCGCGGCTCAATCGGCGCCCTGCGCTCGGCCAAGATCGAATATCAGGAGCTTTCAGCCGCACAGTTGAAGAAGAAATGGCCGCAGATCAACTTCGAAGGCATCGAGTGGGGCATCTTCGAACCGGAATGCGGGTATCTAGAAGCGCGGGTGAGTTGCGCCGCGGTGGTGGAGGCTTTCGCAGCTGCGGGAGGTGTGTATCGACAGGCTTCCGTGTTGGCTGATGGTTTAGAGCGAGTGCGACTGCGCAGCATAACCTTGTCCGATGGCTCGAAGCTCAAAGCTGACGGCTACATTTTCGCGTGTGGCCCCTGGCTGGGACGCATGTTTCCTAAAACCATTGGCGCCTTGATTAAAGCAACGAAGCAGGATGTGTTCTTCTTCGGTACTCCGGCGGGAGACACGCGCTGTCACGATCCTCACCTTCCAGTGTGGGCTGATCACCGTGATCGCTTCTATTACGGCATCCCTGGAAACGACCGACGCGGGTTCAAGATCGCCGACGACACGCGCGGGCCAGAGTTCGATCCCACAAATGGGGATAGGGTGGCTAGTCCGGACACTTTGAAGCAGCTCCGCGAGTATGTCGGTTTTCGTTTCCCTGCCCTTCGCGGTGCGCCCCTGATTGAAACCCGGGTTTGTCAGTACGAGCAGACGCCGGACAGCCACTTGATCATTGACCGGCATCCGGACAACGAACACATATGGCTCCTCGGCGGAGGCTCGGGACACGGATTCAAGCATGGACCTGCCATCGGAGAGATGATGACCGAGTTGATTTTGAAAGCCGGCGAGGCTGCAGCGATCTGGCGCCTCGGCAGGTTCAAAAAACGCTAACCACAGGGGATCACAGGGGAATCCCCTGTATACAAGTGTGTTCCATGTGGCGAATGATTTTCTATTGAATCTGAATCACGCTACCGGGAGCGTTGGCCTTGATCTCTCCCACGCGATCAATCACTCGGCGGGCAAAGTCGTAAATCGACTTGGCGTGCGGCGAGTTTTCGCCTTCGAGCACTACGGGCTTGCCACCGTCGCCAGATTTGCGTACTTCGGGATCGAGGGCGATGCTGCCCAGGAATGGCACATCGAAGCGCTTCGCCATCAATTCGGCGCCACCACGGGAGAAGATATCGACCTCGTGCGAGCAATGCGGGCAGACGAAGTAGCTCATGTTCTCGACCACGCCTGCGACATCCACTTTCATCTGGCGGAACATCTCAATGGCCTTGCGCGCATCCTGCAGCGAAACGTCGGATGGAGTTGAGACCACGACGGCACCCGTCAGGGGTACGGTCTGCACCAGTGAAAGGGCGACGTCTCCCGTTCCCGGAGGCAGGTCGACCACCATATAGTCGAGTTGTCCCCATTCGACCAGACCGAGAAACTGCCGGATGATCTGGTGAAGCATGGGCCCGCGCCAGATGACAGGCTTATCGCCAGGGTTGAGAAATCCAACCGAGATGACTTTTAGCCCGAACGCTTCGATTGGCTCGATGCGGTTCTCGCCCACCATGCGCGGCTGCGAATTCACACCAAGCATCAGCGGGACGTTGGGGCCGTAGACGTCGGCATCGAGCAGACCCACTTTGTGTCCCATCTTGGTGAGCGCGACCGCGAGGTTCACCGATAATGTGGTCTTGCCAACGCCTCCCTTGCCCGAACCGACGGCGATGATGGTATCGACCCCGGGCAGCGGTTGCGGGCCCGGCGCGGGACCTTGTCCATGCTGGTGCGGCGTATGTGCGTTCAAAGGATGGCTCCTGGTACAAGTTAGGAAGACTGCATTGAGGGGATGCTGCAGAACCCCAAAGTTTGATTATACAGTCTGATGGCGAGGCGGACATTGTGAGCGTTTACCTTGCTGCCTCGAAATGACCGCCTGGTCGTGAAACGTGCCGATTGTTTTTCGGCTGTAAGCTTGGGTTTTGACATCATCTGATGTTATGCCTTGCGTCTACAAAGCCACTCCATGCGAACAACGATTGCCCTCGACGATGACTCTTGCGGACTGCGCGGGAATATACAGGCGTGGAGGAAAAACCGCACTCATTTCGGGAGGCTCTCAGAGCGCTCATCGAGTGCGAAAGAGCGGCCCGATTAGCGGCTCTGGGAGGCTCGATGCCGGGATTGAAAAGCATCCCACGCCGCAGGCCCGGCAGACAGTGATCCTCGCCGATACGACCATCTGGACCGATCACTTCCGTTCGGGAAACAAAGAACTGCAGCATGCCCTCAAGCAGGCACAGATCGTCATACATCCCGGGATCGCTGCGGAACTGGCTGTGGGACCATTATGGGATCGATCCAAAACGCTTGCGATGCTGGATCTGCTACCGCAAGTACGGGTCGCATGTAACCGAATTGCGGGTCATGATCGAGGCTCGCCATTTGTACCACCTAGGCATCGGTTTGACCGATGCACACCTGATCGCGTCCGTCTTGCTTGATCCACATACACTCTTGTAGACCGAAGACCAGCGCCTTCGTCCGGCCGCCGCGGCTTTGGGCATTCATGCTCAATTCTCTTGAGCAGCCGGCGCGCTACGCCGCCCCGTCCTCTTTTTCCCAGCGACGCGAGAGCCAGGAACTCTCGAATGATTCGTATTCACTGCGGTCAAACCTGGCGCCCCATGCGGCCTGCTTATGAGCATCATCCGGCGAAAGGTTCGATGAGCCCGATGACCTTGCCGCAGAGTGAGCAACTGCCGGACTTCCTGCGCGATGAAATGAGACAACCCGGTGCGCCCATATGTCCAGCAAGTGCTTGCCGGGCGCTTTCGATTTTCTTACCTCAACCAACGTGAAGACTGCTCCTCCTATGACGAGTAGCCCCACGAGGATCTGCGCGATCGCTGGTAGCAACATAGAAGATTTTGCTTCGGCCGCATCAGAACGTGGCGGATCATTTCGCGGCCCCGGCTTCGACACGATGGCGGCGATCGCGCTCGCCGACTGCGGCGGATTCGGGGGAGTCGCGGGATCGCTCCACGCAGCAGGCGGATACAGCTTCAGATACAAGTACGCATCCGCGATCTCGGTCTCGGTCAGATAATCGAATACTGGCATCCTTCCCCGGTATGGCTCCGGAGGCATCCCCATCATGATGGGGGCTCCGTGCCTCACCTTGCGCTCGAACTCAAGCAGGCTGACACGGGTCGTCAGGGAACTCAAAGGCGGAATTGCGCCCTGCAGCAGCTCATCGGGACTCGGGTTCACGCCAAGGGCGTTGTGGCATACGTGGCAGGTGGACTTCACGATGTGCTCACCGACGCGCACCGGCTGCTCTTCGATGCGTACTTGCTGACTTTCTGCGCCGGGAATCTCCGCCAACTGCCGTAGGTAGGCAAAAATTGCGCGTATCTCAGATTCGCTCAGATGGGGGAAAGGCGGCATGTCGACCCCGCCCTTGTGCAAGCGCTCCATCAGAGTAGCTTTGGCCTGATTCGCCATTTCATTGGCTTGTGCCGCGCTGGTATCGAGTCCGCGCTCCTTCATGCGGGCGATGACCACTGAGGCAGAGGTCGCGCGGGTCGCGCCGATGACGGAGTTAATCTCTGGAGGGGCTCCCAAGCCAGATTCTCCATGACAGGCCCGGCAATTCAGTCGATATAAATCCGCGCCCTGAAGGCTCACGTTCTGATTTCCGCCCTCGAGCTCCAGGCGCTGGAGGCTCGCATTTTCGGCTGCTAGCCGGCCGAGCACAATCGTCGCTGGCCCCAGGCGCCCGGTGTGTCCCATGCTGGATTGTTCCAGCGCACGATGCAGGTGGCTGAGCCAGCTCTCGCCGGCCACAGGAGTGGCGGCCGGTTGTTTCTGCGCGATCGCCTCACCCAGCAACACTGTAGCCGCCAAAAGAGACACAAGTAGTTTTTTCATAACCTGGGAGTCAACACTTTCTTTGGGCGCATGTCTGGGAGGCAGGGACTCAACATGCGCGTCCGTTAGGTTCAGCCAGCTGACGCCATAGTGCCGCAACCGGTTCTCAGGTTATTGCTCCATCGCAAGTACGGTGTTTGAAGGTTGTAAATTTTCTGCAAACTCTATGAAAAAACTGCCGAGGATGAACCGGGGAGTGGCGATAAGAGCACTCGCTGCGCTCGCGGGCCGGACGAATACGTCCGCCGCTACACCAACAGACCCGCACGTGTTCAGTAACCTGCCCCCTCGAGGTGTACCTTGCCGCGGAACATTCGATAGACGAAGAAGAAGTAGCCGAGAGTGAGGGTCATTCCAAAAATCCACCAGATGAAGCCGACACTCAGACCGTGGTGTCCGGCGGATGCGTTGTAGATCGTTAGGCTGCGCGTCGGGTCAGTGCTCGCGGGGAGCACAACTGGGTAAAGCGCAAAGGCAGCGCCTACGAGCATCCCGATGATGTAGGCAGAGGAGGCGAGAAAAGCGATTTTATCGGCACGCTTGGTCATCGCATGCATCAAGCCGGCGAGCGAGCCGAAGACGATCACTGGAATCAGAAAACCGATCGCATGATGTTTGTAGTTGTCGAGCACGGCAGGCCGGATGAAAACACTTGCGATCACTCCGATGACGGTGAGAGTCAATTGTGGCACCCAAAGCCGCATGGCAATCGTCCGAGACCGGCTGTTGAGATCTCCTTCTGTTTTGGTCGCAATATACAACGCTCCGTGAGTCGTGAGGGTGACCAGCGCAATCACGCCAGTCAGCACTGTGTACCAGTCGAGAATGCCGTTATGCGTGCCGACACGGAAGTTGGTCCACAGCGGCTCGAAGAAATATTGGTCCGGGCCGAGCGGGACTCCACGCACGACGTTGCCGAGGGCGGCACCGAAAAAGATGGTCAGCAGGGCGCTCGCCGCGAAGAAGACAAAGTCGAAGAATCCACGCCACACGGGATTGTCCATGTGCGACCGCAGTTCGATGCCGATGCCACGCAGCATCAGCAGCCAAAGCACCATCGTGAGAGGCAGGTAGAATCCGCTGAAGCTGGAGGCATAAAGCAGCGGAAAGGCAAAGTAGAGCGTGCCCCCGGCGGCGAGCAGCCAGACTTCATTGCCGTCCCAGACCGGACCGATAGCGCGCAAGATGGCTCGGCGCTCGTTCGCTGTGCGCGCTGCCGTCAAATAGATAACGCCTGCGCCAAGATCGAAGCCGTCGAGCACAACATACGCGGCAACCATGAATGCGACGATCATGAACCAGAGAGTTTCCATTAGTGTGCCACCTCTACTTCTGTTTCGGGACCGCGCTCGATCTCACGATGCACGAGAAACAGGAACAGGATCCCGATGACTGTGTACATCCCCATGAAACCCAGCAAAGTGAACATCCCGTTGCCTGCTGAAACCGTTTTTGAATACCCGTCCGCGGTGCGCATCAGCGAGTAGACCAACCACGGCTGCCGGCCAAGTTCGGCGGTCATCCAGCCGGCCGTATTCGCGATGTACGGGAACGGCAACGTGAGAAGAAGGATCCAGAGTGTCCAGCGACTGGTGAACAACTTGCCGCGCCACAGAAGAAAGGTAGCAAGCACAGCAATGGCGATGAAAATCGTACCCAGTCCCACCATGATGTGATAGCTGAAGTACAACAATTCGATGTTGTCCGGCCACTGATCCTGCGGGAACGCGTCGAGTCCTTTCACCTCGGCCTCCCATCGTCGATAGGTGAGAAAACTGAGTGCGTTGGGAATCTGGATCGGATTGTCGATTCTGTGGGCCTGAACATTCGGCTGTCCGATCAGGACGAGCGGCGCCCCAGGCTGGCCCTGAAACAAAGCCTCCATGGCAGCGAGAGTAACCGGTTGGTGAAACGCGACCATGCGGCCCTGGCCGTCACCAGTCGGAAAAAGCTGAAGCACAGAGGAGAGGAGCGCAGCCACGACTCCCACCCGCACAAACTTGCGCGCATATTCCTCGCACTTACCCCAGAGCAGATAGAAAGCACCGACCGCAGCCATCACGAAAGAGCCCGTAATCACCGCTCCGCTCATGTTGTGGGCATATTGCCACCAGGCCCAGGGATTCAGAATCAGAGCCCAGAAACTGGAGAGCTGGGCGGAGCCGTCCGCGGCTGTGCTGTAGCCCACGGGATGCTGCATCCAGGCATCCGTCACAATGATGAAAAAACCGCTGAGCCACGATCCCAGGAACACGGCAACTGCCGCCCACCAATGGCCGCGCGGACTCAAGCGCTTTTCGCCATAGAGAAACAATCCCAGGAAGGCGGATTCGAGGAAAAATGCGAAAACACCTTCCATGGCCAGCGTCTGTCCGATCACTCCTCCAGCAAACCGCGAAAAATGCGACCAGTTGGTGCCGAACTGAAATTCCATTGGAATTCCGGTCACGACCCCAATCAGAAAATTTATCCCGAAGATGCGCGCCCAAAAGCGTGCCGCCTTGTTATAGGACTCGTCTTTGTAGCGAAGCGCCAAGGTTTTGAAAACGACAATGAGTGGCGCCAGTCCCATGGTGAGTTGGGGAAATAGATAATGAAACGTGATTGTAAAGGCGAAGTGAATGCGGTGAACCAGAAGAGCACTATCCATAGATTCCTCGGAGGACGGTCTAGCCTAGCGTTCCGGGAAAAGGCCTGAATGTGATCCTAATCACATTCGCTGAATTTAGTCTCGCGTTGCGCGGCGTCGCCGTTCCAATTCAGCACGGCGAATTTCACGGCGGCGGCCGGCATCATCGTATCGGCGGCGCTGCTCTTCTGTCTCCGGAATTACGGCCGGTACGGGGACCCGTTTCCCTGATGCATCGATGGCCACGAACGTCAGGTGCGCCGACGCGACATGCTTCGCGGTATCGGCAATGTAATTTTCGACATAGACTTTCACACCGACTTCCATCGACGTGTGGAAGACACGGTTCACCGATGAACGCAGAATCACCAGATCGCCAACACGTACGGGCACGAGAAAGTCGATGTGGCCGACGGAGGCCGTGACGACGTGATTGCGCGAGTGCCGGTGCGCGGCCATGGCTCCCGCCAGATCGATCCAGTGCATCAGGCGCCCGCCGAGCAGTGCGCCGAGCGGATTCGCATCGTTCGGGAGCACGATCTCGGCCATTTCCGATTGCGAATCGCGCACCGGCCGTGGGGTAAGCTCAGCTTCTGCCATCGATTTTCCTTGGTTCTGTTGCATATCGTTTCGATTTGCGCGTCAGCTTCTTTTATGCAGATAAGACTCGAGAAAACACTCCGCCATCTTTTGAATGCGGGCGTCTTCGTGGCGGCGGAGCCAGGTTGCCGTCGAGAGATCAAATTCCAGTTCTCCGCGCCCTGCGGGACGGTTCGCCTGTTCATAAACGTAGATCACGTGAACAAGTCGCGCCGGCTGGTTGTCGAAAGAACTGGCGCTGAATTCCCCACCGTTCCTTGCCGGCGAGGAAACAGCAAATCGGACAGCGTCCGAACGGCGCTCCACCGGCGCCCAGCTGCAACTTACGGCATAGCCCAGGTTGCAGCACGCTTCGAGAACATCCTGCGAAGGAACCGCGTGCTCGTGACCTGGAGCGGTGCAATGGCCGTTCCATCCGCCACCGAGCGGGAGTCGAGCGGGATGCAGCCAGTTCCCATTTTCCAGTTTTGAGAGGGGCATGAAGTACGGGCAGGCCAAGTCGGATGCTTCCTTAGCAAAGATTTCTGGAACTCGCCATTGTAATCAGAGCGAGCCGCAGTGGCTAGTTCGGAACAAGGATTGGGTGCTACGGTTGTAGTAATCTCGTGTTCGGGGACGCCGACATGGATCGTATCGCCGCTTTAAACGACATTCTGACGGAAAATCCCAAGGACGCATTCGCGCGATATGGACTTGCGATGGAGTATTCCAAGCAAGGCGATTTTGATCGGGCCCTGGCGGAATTCGGCATTCTCATTGAGAACCATCCCGACTACACTGCCGGTTATTTCATGGCGGCGCAGACGCTGGTCCGGGCAGAACGGACCGACGACGCGAAGAAGATGTTGCAGCAGGGTATTGCCTCGGCGCGGCGTACCGGAAACCTGCACGCGCAGTCGGAGATGGAAGCAATGCTGGGGGAGCTGGGATAGAACGATAGTTTCAAAGTTTCAAAGTTTCGAAGGTTTCAAAGTTTCAAAGTTGAGATTGCTGTCATACGAGGCAGCCAAGACCACGAATGCAGTCGCTAAGGCATCTGGGCGCAAGTGCTCGATGTTAACTTTGCAACCTTGAAACTTTGAAACCTTACTTCGCCATTCCTCCCATGGCCCATTCGACGACGCCCGGGAACAGCTGGTAGAGCTTCACTGGCAAGTGCATCGTCCAGGGGACGATGACTTCGCGCTTCCGCTTCAGGTACCCCTGCAGGGTCGCACGCGCCACCCGGTCCGGACTTATTCCGCGAACCAAGTCCGGACGAACCTTCTTGAGTTCGTGCCCGCGGACAGAGTTCTCTCCGAATGCGGTGCGAACGTAGCCTGGGCATACCGTTAAAATGTGGATTCCACTCTTGTTCAACTCAACCCTCGCCGCTTTTCCGATGGCGTTCAGGGCGAACTTCGTTGCGCTATAAGCGGCATGAAATGGCAGCGGGATGTGACCGGCTACACTGGAAACGTTGATGATCGTGCCGCCGCCCAGTTGTGTCATAACGGGGATGACCTTTTGCATTGAGGTCAAGGGACCGAAAACATTCGTCTCGAACATCCCCTGGCAGGCCGACATGTCCATCCCCGAAACGGAGTCCAGTAATCCGTGTCCGGCGTTGTTGATCCATACGTCGATGCGATGAAAGTGATGCAGCGTCAGGCCGATGACGCGGTCTATCTCTTCGGAATGCCGGACGTCACACGAAAAAGCGGCTGTACGGTCCGGCAACCCGATGCGATTGCGTGCCGCCTCAGCGCGTGACGAATCGCGCGATAACAAGACGACACTAGCGTTTTGCCTGGCAAACAAGCTCGCGATGGCTTCGCCGATACCCATCGAAGCGCCGGTGACCACAACGACCTTTCCAGTGAGTTCCATGCACGCGTTGTATTCATCTGCCGGATTGAAGTCAAGATAACCTCCGGACTGTGTCGTAGAATCCAGATATCGCGCTTTGCGCGATTGGAGAGTTCGTGGCGCTTCTTCCCCTGTTCCCGCTCGAGTTGGTTCTGCTTCCCGGCACTCCCTTGCCGCTGCATATTTTCGAACCGCGTTACAAAGAGATGATCCGCGAGTGCCTCGCGACGGAGGCGCCATTCGGAGTGGTCCGCGCCTTTGAGGAAGGCATCGCCGAGGTTGGCTGCACCGCGGAAATTATTACGATCACGAAAGAGTATCCCGACGGCCGCATGGATCTGATTTGTGAAGGGCGCAAGCGGTTCGAAGTGCTCGAAGTCAATCGCGATCGCGATTTTTTGCAGGCTGAGGTGCTCATAGTCCCCGACGAGGCTGGTACTGCCGCTCAGGGCGAACGGGTAAAGGCGATCCAGCTTCATCTCGAGATCCTGTCGCTGGCCGGGGCGGTGCAGGATCTTTCGGCCGCCGATCAGAATCAGCTTTCGTTCTATCTCGCCGGATCCCTGCCGCTCGATCTTGACTTCAAACAGAGGTTGCTGGGGATGCGGTCGGAGGGAGAGCGGATTCAGGCCGTCGCAGGGTATTTGGAAAACATTCTCCCTAAGCTGCGTCATGCGGCGCGAGCGCGCGAAAAGGCGGGCGGCAACGGGCACGTGCACTAATACCCTTTTTCCAGTTGTCCCAAGAGCTTTTGGAACTCCGGCTCTCCCTTCAGAGTTTGCAGTTACGGATCGCTCTCGATGGTGGTGCGATCCTTCACTCCACGCCGCACCGCTTCCTGAAGATCCCTGATGGCGAGCCTTCGATTTCCTGCAGCAGCGTGCGTATCCGCCAGGAGTAGTACAGGCCACGGATCGTCGGTCACCTGCCGCATGAGATCGAAGTAAGCTTCGGCTTTTGCGAAATGCCGGGCCGCCAGTTGCTGCTGGCCGTCTTCCATCGTTCCCACGAAAACCCCACCAAATGCGCGGCTCGCAATCAGCCGCTTCGTTCCTTCTTGTTGTGTCTCGATTGATCCCACAATGCGCCTAACTGCTTCCGGACTTCAACGCGAAGAGAGGTCGTGTCGGGCGCGGAGTTGTCAGCAAGGGCAGCAATTTTCGGCACGATCTCCCGTTCGAGCCTGGATTGCTGAGATATTTGTTCCTGTTCCTCTTTCAGCGCAGTCCTCAGCGCTGGGGACTGCTGCAAGGATGCGAGTTTTGCTGCGAGTTCTTTAACATCCTGCAGGCCAGTGAAATCCAACACCAAGGCGCGATAGAAGCTGAACTCGGCAATCAGATCTTTTCTCCGCTCGGCGAGAGCCGCATCGCCCTTGAGCTTTTCGTAAGCACGATCGATAAATGCTGCGTCCAGTGCGAGATTGCCGGTTTGCATCGCTTTTGTGTTCAGGTACTGGATGGCCTCTTCCATCACCGCCGGTGGCGCCCACTGATGCTTGCCCGGATAGACGCGCACACGATAAGGCGAACCTTGGGCTTCGCGCTCGCGACGAATGTTGATAACTTCCGACCAATTGAAATCCTCATTGCCTACAGCAAAGAAGTACGGCAAGCCGTCTTTCGATCCGGCTTTGCTGCTCGGGTACCCCGCGCCATGTGCAATTACTCCGGCGACCGACACCCCAGGCTGCTCAGGGCCATGGCGCCCGCTACGCGCGCTCCTCCCGAGAATCCGCTGGCGTAGACGCGATGCTCATCGAGCGCGAGCCGCGCATGCGTGTCTTTCCAGATCGCGTTCACAGCTTGCGACGGGTCGCTTGAGAAATTCCGGGAGTTATTCGAACCCGCGAGGATGAACCCGTAGCGCTCGGCGATCTCGTTATAAAGATCGAGTGGGCGGTGCCCGCGTCCCGAGGGGTCGAAGAAATAGATGATGGGCCATCGCGTCGCCGACGGATAGGCCGCAGGCAGATAAAGCGCATAGCTCTGTGTGGCATCGGACGCGCAGATTATGACGCCGATCTGACCCGTTGGGGGAAGCTCAGCTGCTTTTTGTGTCTGTGCAGCAGCGTATAAGCATGAAATGCTGGCCAGCAGGAGAACGCTGCGGTGGCCGTGTTTGATCCATGCGTTCCTTGTGCGTGATGGCTGTACGTTCCCGCGATCAGCGGCCAAACTCGCATCCGCCGAGCGGCGTATAATCAGTCTCATTGCAGTAGCTGGGGGGTTTCCTTTCATGAGTGTTCCGCGCACGTTGGGGGAGCTGCGTCGCAGTGCCTTCTCGGAAGAACGTTTACGCACACGCCGGGTAAAAGACGAGCTTCGCGACAATCTGGTAGCGCGTTTGCGGGAGAAGGGTGACGCATCGGTGTTTCCCGGAATCGTCGGATACGACGACACGGTCGTGCCGCAGATTATCAATGCGATCCTCTCGCGTCATAATTTTATTCTGCTCGGACTTCGTGGTCAGGCGAAAAGCCGCATCCTGCGGGCGTTGACGACGCTGCTCGATCCGCAGATGCCGTATCTGGCGGGATGCGAGATCCATGACATCCTTACGCACCGATTTGCCGCCGGTGCCGCGATGAAGTGGCGCGACTGGGTGACGAAGCTGCGATTGCGTATCTCGCGCCGGACGAGCGTTATGTTGAAAAGCTGGCGACGCCCGACGTCACGATTGCTGACTTGATCGGCGACATCGATCCGATTAAGGCGGCGCGCGGCGGCCATCAGCTTTCGAGTGAATTAACGGTCCACTATGGACTGCTACCGCGGGCGAACCGCGGAATCTTCGCCATCAACGAATTACCCGATCTGGCAGGAAAAATTCAGGTTGGCCTGTTCAACATCATGCAGGAAGGCGACGTGCAGATTAAGGGATATCCCATTCGCCTGCCTCTTGATGTGGCGCTGGTGTTCAGTGCGAATCCGGAGGACTACACCGCCCGTGGAAAAATCATTACTCCGCTCAAGGATCGCATTGGGTCAGAGATTCGCACGCATTATCCGGCAACTGTAGAGGAAGGAATCTCGATCACCGCGCAGGAAGCGTGGACGCGACGGAACGGGAATGCGCTGCACGTTCCTAACTATGTGCAGGAGGTCATCGAACGCATCGCTTTCGCCGCCCGTGAAGACAAGAAGATCGACAAGCGGTCAGGCGTGAGCCAGCGGCTTCCCATTTCGGCAATGGAGAATGTGATTTCGAATGCGGAAAGGCGTGCGATTCGTAATCAAGAGAAGCTCGTCGTACCGCGCGTCAGCGATGTCTATGCGGCATTGCCCGCGATCACGGGCAAACTCGAACTCGAATACGAAGGAGAGATGAAGGGTGCCGATCATGTGGGCCGCGAACTGATTCGTGCCGCCATCGCCAAGACCTACGACGAGTATTACACCGGTGCCAATGTGCAACAGATCGTGCAGTGGTTCGACTTAGGGGGCGAGATTCAGCTTTCCGACTCGGTCCCTGCCACTGAAGCACTCGAGAACCTTCGCGGAATTCAGGGACTGATCGAGAAACTCGGCCCGCTTGGAGTATCGCCGAAAGAGAGCGCCGAACAGCAAGTTTCGGCCGCAGAGTTCATCCTCGAAGGCCTGCACGCCCACAAGCGCATCGGCCGCAGCGAAGAGCGCGTGTTCAAGGCCGGAGACAAGAAGCCGGAGCCGGTGCGCGAAAAGTCGTTCGATCCGGACGAGAGGCCGTTCCGGCAGAGAAGGCAGTTTAACTGAAGCTGCGAGTTTCGAGCCCCGAGCTTGAGGCGGTTTGTTTCCTCGAGGCTCCTCGCTCGTAGCTGACAGCTGTTTTATGAAGCGCATTCGTTATTCCAAATACGTCCCCGACCCTGCGGGCCAGATGAGCATGGAAGATCTGCTCAGTGCGCTGTCGGATTACCTGTTACAGAGCGGCTTTCAGGATTCCATGTGGTACGAACTGCCGCAGGGCGAGCAGACGCTGGAAGAACTCAGACGGGCGATTGAGAATGCATTGCTCGACGGCGAGATGTTTGACGAGAACCTGCGCCAGCAGATCGAGCAAATGGTGGCTGAGGGACAACTCGATGAACTGATCGAAAAGCTCATCGAGCGTATGCAGCAGGAAGATTACATTTCAGTCGATCAGCCCCACGATGCTTCGCGGCAGTCGAGCGTCGGCGGCCAGACCGGCGAAGCGCAGCAGGCTCGCTTTGAAATCACTGACAAGAGCCTCGACTTTCTGGGGTTCAAGGCCCTGCGGAATCTGCTGGGATCTCTGGGCAAATCAAGCTTCGGGCGGCACGATACGCGCGATCTGGCCACGGGAATCGAGGCCAGCGGATCGTCGAAGACGTACGAATTCGGTGACACTCTGAATCTGGATATCACGGCGACTCTCTCGAACGCGATCCAGCGCGAGGGGCTAACTCTGCCGCTGAACATCGAGTATTCCGATCTGCAGGTCCATCAGTGCGAATATCAGTCTTCGTGTGCGACCGTGCTGATGCTCGACTGCTCGCACTCGATGATCCTCTATGGTGAGGACCGCTTTACGCCGGCAAAGAAAGTCGCCATGGCGCTCTCACACCTGATCCGGACACAGTACCCGGGTGATTCGTTGTCGCTGGTGCTCTTCCACGATTCAGCCGAGGAAATTCCCCTCTCGCAGCTGGCCCGCGTGAAAGTCGGTCCGTACTACACGAATACGCGGGAAGGTCTGCGTATGGCCCAGCGGATTTTGCAGCGGCAGCGCAAGGACATGAAACAGATCGTGATGATCACCGACGGCAAGCCCTCTGCTCTGACGCTCGAAGATGGGCGGATTTATAAGAATGCGTTCGGCCTCGATCCCCTGGTCGTGAGCCAGACGCTGGAAGAAGTCTCGAAATGCAAACGTGCCGGTGTGCTGATCAATACCTTCATGCTGGCCTCGGATTACGGATTGGTGCAGTTTGTGCAGAAGGTCACTGAGATGTGCCGCGGCAAGGCTTACTTCACCACTCCCTACACGCTCGGGCAATATTTGCTGATGGATTACATGTCGCGGAAGACCAAGACCATTCACTAGAGTTTGTGTAGGGGCGGACGCTCTCGTCCGCCCCCGCGCCAGCGCAGCGACGCTTGTCTGGTGGCACGATGCACACACCAGGCGTACTTATCGCGCCGCTTTCGCGCGCAACCCGGACGAATGCGTCCGGGGCTACACGTTCGCACAAGCTCCCTTACTACTGATAGGCTGCTATATACAACATGGCAAATTGCATCCGATGCGGCAGGCAACTGCCTCCGTTTTCCTTCAAGAAAATCTGCCAATGGTGCATGCGGCACGAGGCGGCGCAGCGCGGCGAAGATGACGACTACCAGACGGTCATCACCCAGCCTTGGGTTCGAAGGAGTGAGTCAAGCATTACACTCACGCAAATACTCTTCGGCGCCTGCATAGCCGTTTACCTGGCGATGGCTATCGCCAGTGCTTCGCCTGCCGAATTTCCCGGCGACATCTTGCGGCACTTTGGTGCCAACTTTGGTCCAGATACTTTGTCAGGCCAGTGGTGGCGCCTCATCACGTACATGTTTCTGCACGGCGGCGTGATGCACATCTTTTTCAACATGTGGTGCCTGTGGGATCTGGGCCGCCTCTGCGAATCCCTCTATGGGCGATGGACTTACGCAGCGATCTACTTCATCACCGGAATCACAGGTGGATTGGCGAGTATCGGGTGGAATCCCGGCGTGCTAAGCGTCGGCGCGTCGGGGGCCATCTTCGGCCTTGCGGGCGCACTGATCGCGTCGTTCTATCTCGGGGAATTCTCTCTCCCCCGAGTCGCGATCAGCGGCACATTGCGAAGTCTCGTCATTTTTGCCGTGTTCAACATCGTCATCGGGCAGTTCTTCGGAGGAGTCGACAATGCCTGTCACATCGGCGGACTCGTCAGTGGACTGATTATCGGAGCTCTCATCGCGCGACTGGCAGCGCAAGTCGACAGCCCTGTTCGCCGCGTGAGCGTTGTTGCGACCGTTGCGGTGCTGGTGCTGCTGGCTGGCCTGGGCGTTCGGCAATGGCGTGGCGGGCCGATGCGATTGTTTCGCCAATATCAGGACTTGCAGGAAAAAGGAGACACGATCGGACGGTTTCAAATGATCGTGCGGCTGAAACCGAATTCCGTCCCGGCGCACTTCGGTCTGGCTACCGCCTATTTCGAGAAGCAGCAGTTTCCCCAAGCCGAAGCGGAATATAAAAAGGTCTTGGAACTGCAACCCGGATACGCTCCGGCGAAATTCCAGCTTGGACTTACCTACTTGAATGAGAGGCGCTATCCCGAAGCCCGAGCCACTTTCAGCGATTTGCTTGCACAGGACGACACGAAGGCGCAGGGTCATTACGGGCTTGGACTGATCCTGGAGGACGAAGGCAAATACCAAGCAGCTGTCGATGAATTCCAGGCCGCCTTGCATGCACAACCATCGATGAGCGATGTCAATCAGGAACTCGGGAACTGCTATTTGAAGCTGGGGCAGTTTGATGACGCAATCGCGGCGTTGCTCAAGGAGAAGCAAGTGAACGCCGATAATGCGGAAGTTGAAAGCGCACTCGCGGATGCTTATCAGGCGAAAGGCATGGGGAAAGAAGCGCAGGTAGCCAGAGATCGCGCGCAAGAGTTACGCGGGCAGGCGCACTAAAACTCCTGGACATTCGCACGCTTTCCTTCGCTTCGCTCGCGGTCGCGGAGCGGACGAATGCGTCCGCTCCTACACAAGCTTCGTGATCTCGCCCACCGCGCGATACGCCTGATTGATTGCTTCGTCTGTGTACGCGTATGCACCCGCGTCTGCGTTGGCGATGGCGATTCTGCCTAGGGGCTTGCGGGCGACCTCGCATGGAGTCTCTCCACCCTCGAGCCAGAAGGTGTCGAACAGCGAGTTGTACTCGTAGGCATAGCCGTGGGGCCATCGGTTGACCGTGATTGCGGCAATATCGCGCGCCGCATCCAAGCCTCCCGCGCCGAGCATGCGAGAAAGTTGGTCGCGAATGTTGCGCTCGATCGTGTCAAACTCCGTTGTGAACAACTCCATCCGTCCGTAGCTGTGCTGATCGCGGGCCGGCAAGCCGGGATGGCACGCGGCTTTCATCATGTGTACGACAATCGGCTCTTCCGGCTTGTGAGCGCACTGGTATCCTCCGATACTCACCGGCAGATCGAGGTTGACATAGGTGTGATACATGCCAGGAGCGTAGATGGAATTCGCCGCGATTTTCTCGAACGAGGTCCAGTTTCGAACGGCGACATTCGTGTAGAGCAGTGGCACCTTCTGCGCCGAAGAAAGGGCTTGCCTCTGCTTCTCGGGAATTCCGTCACAGATGTAGGGGATCACGACGTGCCAGCATGCAAGAATCGCGTTGCTGGCTCTCGCCGTGTAAGCCTTTCCGCCCTGGGCATAGGTGACCTCCACCTCCTTCGCGCTCGTTGGTTCACCTAGATGTTTCACCCGAACGGCGGTGCTGTTCAGCCGGACCCGTACCGGCGAACTCGGGTGGTCGAGTTTGGCGTAGCTTGCTTTGGCCAGGACCACATCCGAAGCGGAATTTCCTGGAACGACGTCGGGGATTAGCTGACGGACCAGCAGCCGCGCGATGGTAGCGTTGCCGTCAGGGAAATGGAAGAAGTATTTGTCTGCTTCCTCATTCGGAATGGCGTCACGGTTCATTCCCTTCCCTGGCGTGGGATCCAACTTCAAGCCTTTGAAACCCGGGAGATCGAATCCCCACGCATCCTGCGCCGATACGGCATCGATACCGACTCCGAATAAACCATGTGGCAGGGCCTGGTACACTTTGACGATGTCTTCGTTTACGCCCGCGATTTCTTTTAGGTAATTGGCGTAGCTGATCCTCGCCAGCTTGGCTTTTTTCTCGTCCGAGGTGAGCCCTGGGAAATAGTCTTTCGGATCCTCATACAGTGCCAGCAGATCGCGCTTCGCCTGTTCGGCGATCGGAGCTTCATGCAAGAACGTTTTCAGCAGTGCTGGCGAGTGGACAGCGGCATCCTCGCTCTCGCCGCCCCCTCGCGGGTTGTAGTTCACTACCAGCTTATCGGCACCGAAAGTCTCTTTATCGAAAAATATTTTGGCGCGCAATCCGCGGGAGCGAAACACGTTCTTGTCGACATACTTGGGATACGAGGGAACGTCAATGCCCAACTCCTCAATCAGTGCTTTCGCTACCCGACTATAAGGAGCCGGGCTCTCGATGGAAAACGTTCCTCCAAAGCCAAGACGGAAAGCGCTGCCAACGCGGAATTCGTTGCGCTTAGCATGCCCGCCGAAATCGTCGTGATTGTCGAGGATGAGAATGCGAGCCTTGGCACCTACCGCCTTGCGGTAGTAATGTGCGGCGGCAAGGCCGCTGATCCCGCCTCCAACGATGATAAGGTCGTAAGACTCGCCTGTGTCTTCAGGCTTCCCCGCAGTATCCCAGAAGGTTCCATCGCGCAGGCTGTGCGCAGTTTCAAATGATCCGACATGACTGCCGCGCAGCCCCGTCAAAGCGGGAGGATAGTAGCTGCCGGAGCTTTGTGGTGCAGCGTCGGCGCCCATGAGATGCCAAGGCATCACGGCTGCACCCGCAGTGATTGCCACGCCGTTCATAAAATCCCGGCGGGTGATCTTGCGATGCATCCCCAGTTCTCGATCCCTTGAATCCGGCACAATCTCCCCCGATTCGGCTTCCGACGTTCGGCTTCCGGCATCCGAGTGTGCATCGTTTTGACGGAAGCCGAGAGCCGGAAGCCGGCTCTTTTACGCTTGCCCTTCGGCCTTCTTCACCGCCAGTTCTGCACCCTGGAAACCGATCTTGCTGTGTGTGCCATCGCAGAACGGCTTGTTGACTGAACCGCCGCAGCGGCAGAGCGAGAACGCAGTTTTGCCCGTGAGATCGTACTGGTTACCATTGATGTCGACCAATTCGATAGCACCTTCGGGAGCCTCGACGCGCAACGGGCCATTCGGACGGACAGTAATCTTGACTTGCGCCATGCAAAATCCTCCAACCTTACGGGTTTCTAGTAAGCCTTAAGAAGATACCACGGACGAGACCCTGATGGCGTGTACGAGTGAAGAAGCACACCAGGCAAACTTGCGTTTATTAAAACGTGATGTCGAAATCTACTCGGTCCGCAGAGCCTGCATCGGAGCGATCGAAGCAGCTTTTCGCGCGGGCAGAAAACTCGCTGTGAGCGAAACAAGCACTACTGTCGAAAATGCCGCGATAAACGTAAATGGGTCGCGGGCTTTCATTCCGTACAGCATCGACTGCATCATTCCAGCGGAAGCGAGCGCGATCACCAGGCCGAAGGTAAGGCCAATCCCGGCAACCATAAGGCTCTCACGGAGGAGCATGCGAAGAACCTGGCCGGGACGCGCACCAATAGCCATTCGGACTCCAATCTCAGACGTCCGGCGAGCAAGACGATACGCGAGCGTTCCGTACAACCCGATCGCCACCAGCAACGCTGCCAGCATTCCGAAGAACGCCGAGAGACGCGAGAACATACGCGGTTGCGAATACGACAACTCGAACACGGCTTCCTGCGTCATGGGGTTTTCCAGCGGCAGGTTTGGATCTAAGGCCCGGACGGTTGCGGCAATCGATGGCAATAGAGCCGTCGCCGTCCCTCTCACTCGTAGCTCGACTTCCAGATGGGTGATGCCCCGAACTTGCGCATACGGATAGTAGGCCATCGGAATGGGCTTTTCATCGACTCCGGTATATTTGCTATCCTTCGCCACTCCCACGATGGTGCGTGGCGGCTGGCTGCCGAGTTGGTGACCAATGGGATTGACTCCCGGCAGCAGTTTCCTCGCAAAAGTCTCGTTGACCACGACAACGCGCGGCGATGATTCGGTGTCGTTGTCTGAGACGTCGCGGCCGTTGATCACAGGCACGCCCATGACATGGAAAAAGTCGGGTCCGATATCATTTGAGCGCAATGGCGCCTCGGAGTACGTGTGCGCCACCCCATCAATTGTGGCGGCGTTATTGTCGCTCCAACCCGAACCCGGACGATTCTCTGCAAACGTAACCGACTCCACACCTGGCAAGCTTCGCAGCCGATCCAGCAGCGACCGATACAATTGCAGGTTCTCGGCGGTACTGGATGTCTTTTGCGGCGTGATTCCAAAGACGAGCAAGCCTTCCGCACGCATTCCCAGATTCGTGGATTGGTAGTTTTCGAGCGTGCGTAGCAGTAGTCCCGCTGCAACCAGGAGGACGAAGCAGAACGCCATTTGTGTGGCCATCACAACGTTACCGCTCCACTTGCTGGAGCGAGTTACGTAGGCAGTGGCGGCGGACATTTTAAGCCCCCCCAGCACAGGGACGCGCAGCGCAGGAATCAATGGTGCCAGACCGAATACAAGCGCTGCGGTTGCGCACATCGCAAGGGTAAACACGAGCACCGTACGATCAGGTACGAGGCCTGTCTCGATGCGTGACCATGCGGCCAGGGCACGAGTTGCTGCCAGTGCGAAAAGCCAGCCCAAAGCTGCTCCCATCGTCACCAGAAGACTGCTTTCCAGCAACAGTTGCCGAAAGATCTGCCAGCGGCTGGCGCCCAGTGCCAGTCTCAGGCTGAACTCCCGCTGCCGCGCGCTCTTCTTCGCCACCAGCAGCATGGCGACATTCGTACAAGCGATAAGCAGCACAAGTCCGACCAGGGTCATCAGTACGGTCACGCCGGTACGATAGTCTCCACTGGTATCGAGACCTTCGACGCCGCGCGCGGGCTGAAGCTTCAATGTCACTTTTTGTGCTTTAGGATCGGGCGCACTGAGGCCGGAGTAGGCCACTCTCTGGAAACGCGGCGTAACTTCGGCGAGTGCCTGTGTTGGGGAGACACCCGGAGCCATCCGCGCGATCAGTTCCAAACACCACCAAGTCGGAGTGCCATATAACGTGTTGTATTCCGGCGCACTGCCCCAGGCATTTAGATCGGGGCGGGTCTGCAAGGGTATCCAAAGATCGGTCGATTGACCGGGCTCGACTCCGAAGAATCCTTCTGGGCCGATTCCGACGATCGTGAATGCATTGCCCTTGATGTAAATGGTCTGGCCGAGGAGGGATGGATTACGCGCGAAGCGGCGTGTCCAGTAGGAGTAGCTGAGAACGGCAACTGAGGAATGGGCGTGCTCGTCATCGAGCGTGAGACCGCGTCCTCTGGTCAGTGATACTCCGAGCCCTGAAAAGAAATTGCCGCTCACCATGTTGCCTTCGACTTCTTCGGGAGTGTCCCCAAAGCGAACTGCGACCTTTCCAATGGCCAATGGCACGAACGCGATCAGATCGGAAAAGGCCCGATGATCCTGGCGAAGGTCTTCGAACACCGGTTCAGAAAACGAAGTTTCCGAATCGCCGGTATTCCCTGCCCCATTGGGCTGACCTTCGGGCACGTGCAGATACACGAGTTCCTGCGGGTTGGGGACCGGCAGGCTCTTGAGCAGCACGGCATTCATGACGCTGAATACAGCGGTATTGGCACCGATTCCAAGCGCCAGGGTGAGAACGACGGTTACCGTGAACCATGGCGAGTTATACAACTGGCGCACAGCATAGCGAAATTCTTGCAGGAAAATGAGCATGGCAGCCTCTCGGCACTTCTGTGACGAACGGCCGCAAGAAATGTGAGCGAGATTCGGTGTTCCCTAGGCTGCTTCGAGCCGAGCCTTGCGCAGGCTGCGGTACAACTCCAGGCACTGATCGATCATGCGCTTGGTGGTAAAGCGCTCGCGGGCGCGAGTGTAGGCGAGTTCGGCATAAGCGCGGCGCATGGCGCGGTCTTGATTCAAAAGCCGAATCTGCTCTGCGAGGCTGGCGGCGTCATTAGTGCGGAAATAAAGCGCCGTGTCACCCCAGATTTCACGATAGCTCGGGATATCATTCGCAACGATCGCACAACGGGAAAACGCAGCCTCCAGCGCAGGCATGCCGAGTGGCTCGTAACGGGAAGTGGCAGCGTAAATCGCAGCTCTGCTGTAGAGAGCTCGGAGTTGCGCATCGGTCTGTGGGCCGCGAATCGCAACCGAAGTTTCCTCCGTTGCTACCTTTACGTCGGCGCGAATCGGAATTCGCGGCAGTGGCACGGTCTGTTCCGAGCCAACGATACACACGGGCAGCGGATGCGGTTGTTGCGTAAGCAGAAAGACCTGCTTGCTGGCATCGACCAGCCGTCCGACGGCAAGTACACAATCATCTTTGCTTACGTAAGGATTGAAGAAGATCGGATTGCGTCCGGGATAAATCACTTCTGCGCGTCGAGGATGTGCATAACAGGCAGAGATGCGCTCGAGCATCCATGCCGAAGGCGCCACCACGGCATCCGCGCCGAGCAATCCCTTCAATACAGTGCGCCGATACCAACCGAACCCGTGGGCCTGCAGCGGTCGATCCTGCACGGCTTGCGTCCAGGTAATCAGATCACCGTGCGCCATCACGACCTTAGGGATATCGACAGGCAGGTTGCCGTAACAGAATTGATTGAAATGCAGGACGTCGGGCCGCAACTCCTGGACGAGCGACAGCAGAAATGCCGAGGATTCTGGCAGGTCCTCTTCGGCTTCCTGCATCCACTCCAGACGAAAGGCGGTCGGGCGGTAATCGAGCCCGTGCAGGTGGTCCATCCAGGCAGTCTGATCGGGCAGAGGAATCTCGCCGAAACTCACTAGCGTGACGCGCACTCCCCGCGTTACCAGGCCGGTCACCAGCTCGCGGGCATAGGTCCAGGAACTGGAGAGCGAGTCGGCCGTGACCAGAACGTGCACAGAACCTCCAGAGCGAAACCCGTGGGAGAAGCGGGTTTCCATACTGCAGTGGGTCCATTGTAGTGGGAATGCGCCTCAACCTGAAAGGAATTTCGCGTGTCTTGGGTAAGCGTGGACGCAGCCTGCCCTGAGCGAAGTCGAAGGGTCTGCCCCGGGCGCAGCGAGTGCCAATCCCACGCTCGCGGGGCGACGAATGCGTCCGCCCCCTACACAACGCTCAGAACTGGAACTTTAGAGCCAATTGAATCAACCTTGGCGACTGCGCTTCGAGGATCTGGTTGAAGGTCGGCGAACTGATGTCGCTGTCGGGCAGGCGGAAGTTTGTGTGATTCAGGAAATTGAAGAACTCCGCCCGGAACTGGAACTCTTTGCCTTCCGTCACCACAAAGTTCTTGAAGGCGGAAAAGTCCCAGTTCGCATAACCGGGCCCTTGGGCGATATTCCGTCCTGCAGTGCCGAACTGCTGGACAGGAGACAGCGGATTGGGCGTGATCTGCAGGAAGGCGGCCCTGTTCAGCCAGGCGCCGGGCGTCTTCGGCCCGGCATTCGGATTTTGTTCGGGAACCAGGTTGGGACGATTCGCCGAGAACCCGCTGATCTCCGGTGCTCCACCTTGCTGGGACACATCCGTCGAGTCAAAGACCGTAAACGGAGTGCCGGTCATTACCGTTGCGATCCCGTTCAATTGCCACGCCCCCAAGATGTGTTGATACCAGCGATGTGGATGTTGCCACAGCGGAATCGCGCATTGATAGCTGAGCGCCAGGCGTTGCCGCGAATCGAACAGCGAGCGTCCGCGCTCTGCCGCGAGATTGAACGGATCCTGCGCGAGATCATTTTCCCCCGCCACCGGCTTGGATGCCGATCCAGTCATGTTGAAAGAGGACGCATCATCAATCGATTTCGAGAGCGTGTATGAGACCAGAAACGCCATTCCGTGGCTAAATCGCTTGTGCAGGCTGGCTTCCAGCGCGTTGTATGAGGAATTCGCGATCCCAGCGATCAGGCCCGTCGATGAAAAAACGCAGGTTTCGGGATCATCTGCAAGCGTACAGCCCGAATACAAACGTCTCTGATCCGCGTTGTTCGGGTTGGAGATTGGCTGGTTCGTACTTGGATCAATCCCGGGCACATAGATGGCAGGATTTCCTTCAATAAACCGCGGCAGCTTCGTTCCCTTCGTTCCGACGTACCCGACTTCAAGCAACAGATCTGACCCGAACGAGTGTTGGATATTCAAATCCCAATCCTGCGAGTAGGGCAGCTGTAGATTCGGTGACAGTGTCAGATTCGTGAGCGGCGTAGCGAATGTCCCTGGGGGTGGAGGATTTCCGTTGAATGGATCGGCGAAGTTCGGCGGGGGTGAACTGATCTGTGCCGTCTGCAGATACGGCGGCGCGCTAATTGGCGACTGCAGCGGCCCTCCCTGCCCGGTGTAATACGGCTCGTAGAAGATTCCGTAGCTGGCAGTGACCAGCCAGTTCCCGGTTCCGGTGGGGTCATACGCGATTCCGACGCGTGGGGCAAAACCCTTTCTGAACGTCGGGATAAGACCACCGGGAACCCCCGCATCACCCGGGTATAGCAGGCCGGCTGGCGCGGTCGGCATGACAGTGGATTTCCGTCCCGGTATGAAAAGCGTCTGGCGATTGTGGATTTCTGCGTAGGGAGACGGCATCTCGTAGCGCAAACCGTAATTCAACGTTACGTGCGAATTGATCTTGTAAGTATCCTGTGCATAGGCGTCAAATGAATGACCATCGATGCCGCGCGAGAAATCCCCGCGCCCTTGCAGAAAAAAAACTGGCTGTCCGAACAGGAAGCTGGCGAACGCATTCGGCACATTCGGGAAAGGCACAAACACAAAAAAACCATTCGTGGCGATTCCTTGCAGCATGTTCACGTGCGCATGATCGAACCCGCCGCCGAACTTCAGTTCATGCCGCCCCCGGACCCAACTCAGCGAACCGTTGTAGTCGTAGGCATTTTCGTAGGTGTTGCGCGGCCCTGTAATTGGATCGCCGATGGTTGTGTATCCATTCACCTGAATAAACGGAGGCCCGACTGCTAGATCCAGGCTGGATTCATACTGGAAACCCAGACTCTGGGGCGTTGTGTGATTGGTCCGCTCGCCATAGAGGAACTTGTTGCGGAGAAACGAGAATCGCGCCACTCCAATCATCGTGGGAGAAAACGTGTGCGTCTCAGTTACGACGAAGTTCTGTGCCCGTTGCTCCTGGCCGACCGGGAATCCGGGAACGCTCGCTCCTGAAGTCGGAATGGGATTGAACTCTGAACCGTTGGAATACCCGTATCGGAAATTGAGAGTGTCCGTGGATGTCAGTTTCTGATCCAAACGCAGGCCGAACTGATCCGAGTTCTGTGTGATCACTTGTGTCGATGTGTAGAGGTTGTCGCCGCTGTTGGGTAGCGGAAACAGGCTCAAAAGTCCCAGCGACAGCGGACTGGTATCGGGTGCTGTCAGAGGCATCTGGTTGAACGGATACGGCTTGTTCAGAAAAACATTGAACAGCGTGTTGATCGGCTGGCCGTTCGAATCCGTGTCTTCGCAGAAGCCATTCTGGTCAAATCCCTTCTGGCATATCTTGGAGAAGTCGCCGTTCCTTTCCGCCACAGAAGGAACGGTCGATTGCACCGTCTCTCCCTGATGGTTGCGGAAACCCTCGTAATAGCCGAAGAAGAAGGTTCTGTCTTTGACGATTGGCCCGCCGAACCTTCCCCCGAATTGATGCCGCTTCAGCGGTTCGGTGCTCTTGGAGAAGTAATTTTTAGCGTCGAAGGCATCGTTTCGCAGGAACTCCCACAGCGATCCATGAAATTCGTTCGTACCCGAGCGTGTGATGATATTGGTCGTGGAACCCAGTGCGTCACCGAACTCTGCGTTGGCGTTATGGGTCAGAATCTTGAATTCGGTAATCGCGTCCAGAGGAGGTTTGAGAACGAAGCCACCGTCCACACCGTTAAAATTGTTGGCCCCATCGATCAGGAAATTATTGGACTCTGGCCTCTGTCCGTTTACCGCGTATGCCTGGCCATCGCGGAGGGATCCCCCGGCTTCGCGAAGGCCGGGAGTCAGCGGAGCGACTCCGGGCTGCAGCAGGCCTAACTCCGAAAAATTACGTCCGTTCAGAGGCAGTTCCAGAACGTCGCGCTCGCTGACCGTTTTGCCCAGACTGGTAACCGTCGTCTGAATCAGCTGAGCGTCGGCTTGCACTTCGATCTTCTGGGTTTCAGTGCCGACGGCGAGGCGGACAGGAATCGTGGCCGTCTCGTTGACGTCCACAGTGATGCCCTGCTGGATGTAAAACTGAAATCCTTTCGCAGTGGCCTCAAGGCGATAATGTCCAACCGGCAATTCGAGAAGAATGTACTCGCCAGCTCGATCGGTAGCCGCAGTCCGGGTGAGGCCGGTCTCAATCTGAATGGCGGTCACGGACGCGCCCGCGACCGTCGCGCCGGCGGGATCGATAACGGTCCCTCTAATACTTCCCGTGATTTGTTGAGCGCCAACGGTGCAGCCAAAGGAGAGCGCCAGAACAGCAGAAATCAGAGTCTTCGAAGCAGAGCAGCGATTCACGATTCCCCCTGGGCAGAACAGGCCGCTCATTCGTTTCCACACGACCGCAGGCTCGTATGACTGGAGGTTCCATACGAATCCTGCGGCGTAGAAACTGATGGAATTCTTTGGATCCCAGTTCCAAAGAAAATGAATAAGCAGGCGAAACGGTACTGGAACCATGGAAAGACGCACAATAGCGAAAAAATATTAGAAGACGGTTTGCAAAATTGACTCGAAGGCACGCCTGACTTCAGCCCTGCCATTTCGGCGAAACAAAAAATAGGGCCGGCGGGATTATCAGATTGGCGACTTTTTCTTTATGCACCTTGATTATCGTGCACAAGGTTCTCTCTTTTGGCCTGTCGTTCGAAGTAAAATGCGATTGCGCAAGAATCAAAGCCGGGATCCCGAACAAGGTCAGGCTTGGCACAGTGTTTGGTTCCTCAATGATGACTTTGCGTGCCATGGCGATTAGCGCTACTTCAAGGACCACCCGCACGTGAACGATGTCTCTCTTCATGTACGCTCGCCAGTTGACTAATCGTCTCCAGCCGCTCCGCCTGCTGCAGGCGCTGCCGGGCCAGTGCCGGGGCAGACAAATCTTCGACGAAAACGACCGCGCCGTCGGTTCCAGCGTTTACTCCCTCCAAGGCCCACAGCGTCCAACGCAAAGATTTGCTCTCGACTGCGGGCGACGGCCATTCGATCTGAAAACTCTCTCGTGTTCCGGTCAAACAGTTGGGGAAGAAGTCTCCTGCCGTCGGCGCCATCCTCCAACTGAATCAACGTGGATAACGCAGAGTAGAGAGTATGAGTGCCGCAGCCGAACTGTTGAGATCGTCGGAAGAAGTGTCGTTTTCCTCATTCCTCAAACATGCACCGGGCAATCATCCTGATCGGCAGGAAGACCTAGCAATTCATTTAACGTTGCATTCGCCAGCAGGATTCTTCCCGGGCTCTGGCACAATGCAAGCCCGACCGCTTCGGAGCAGTCCCGAAAGGAACCTCCTTTCGGCACGCTTCCGATTCGGTTTCCCGAAACGGGACTGCGAAGCGCACGCTCCCTGACTTTCGCTTCGACCCCCAATATGGGAACGTCACCACCACCTGTGCGAAAGGGCAGATGTCACTAAAACG
>Ga0126373_10000117_pt1 | contig 57596 bp, 39 predicted proteins | sample PanSoiMetPlot_11_FD_92545 | JGI IMG/M metagenome (GOLD analysis project Ga0126373, IMG submission 92545) | Tropical forest soil microbial communities from Panama - MetaG Plot_11 | ecosystem: Environmental > Terrestrial > Soil > Tropical forest > Bulk soil | place: Panama | collected 2016-02-17 | reverse complement strand
CTGGATTCTGCTCCCGCTTGCAATTCTCATGATCGCTTCAATTGCCGGATCCACTTCTGCCTGGGTGAGCGGCTCCGCTCGCATCCTATTTGTTTCTGGCCTGGACCGCTATCTTCCACAAACTCTCGGCAAGATACACCCGCGGCACCGCTCCCCCTACGTCGCGCTTGTGTTTTTTGGAATCCTCGCATCCGCAATTATTACGATGAGCTTTGCGGGCGCAACAGTGCAAGAAGCATATCTAACGTTGCTGGATCTTGCGGTGGCGCTACAGATGATCTCTTATCTCTACCTTTTTGCGTCGTTATTACGCCGCGCGTTTTCCAAGGATCTGACGGGTGTCTACTTCGGGCGAACGACAATTCGCCTCGCGTCGATAGCCGGCGCCACGATGACTACCTTCGGCCTGGTCATGGCATTCGTTCCATCGCGCCAAATCTCATCGATTGGTTCATTTGAGCTGAAAATGTTTCTTACTCTGGGAGCCTTGCTTGCGCTAGCAGCGGTGCTGTTCCGTTACTATTCGCTACAGAGGCCCGCCTCCGGGCGGCAGGAGATTGTTCCTTCATGATTGCGTCTGTCAATCCATACGATGGCGTCACCCTGAAAACCTTTGAACCTCTATCTGGCGACGAACTCGAGCGACGCCTGAGTCTCGCGCACCGAGCCTTCCTCGCGCATCGCGAAACATCGTTTACCGATCGCGCCGCCAAGCTGATGAAGGCGGCTAGCCTTCTTGAGTTGGAAAAAACGCGCTTCGCCGAGCTGATGACGATCGAAATGGGCAAGACCATTTCGGCGGCCGAAGCCGAAGTGAGAAAATGCGCCTGGGTGTGCCGCTACTACGCCGAAACCGGCGAACGGGCGCTGGCTGACGAGGACGTCGCAACAAATGCTTCCCGCAGCTTTATTCACTATGAGCCGCTCGGCCCTGTGCTGGCGATCATGCCCTGGAATTTTCCGTTCTGGCAAGTTTTTCGATTCGCTGCTCCCGCGCTGATGGCAGGAAACACCGGCCTGCTGAAGCACGCTTCGAACGTGCCCCAGTGCGCGCTTGCCATCGAGGAAATCTTCCTGCGCGCCGGGTTCCCGGAAGGCGTCTTTCAGACACTGCTGATCGGATCGAGCAAAGTCGCGGAAATTATCGCAGACGGCCGAATCGCCGCCGTCACGCTCACGGGCAGCGAGCCGGCCGGGCGGTCGGTAGCGAGTCAAGCCGGCCAGCAAATCAAGAAAACGGTGCTGGAGTTGGGCGGCAGCGATCCATTCATCATCATGCCTAGCGCGAACCTGAAGGATGCCGTGGCGACCGCCGTCAAGGCGCGAGTCATCAACAACGGTCAGTCCTGTATCGCGGCCAAACGGTTTATCATCGCTGATGCGGTATACGACTCCTGCGAGCGAGAATTTGTCGAGCGGATGCGCGCCCTTAAGGTCGGCGACCCGATGGACCCTTCGACTGAACTTGGGCCGCTCGCGAACAAGCAGATTCTCGCCGATTTGGAGAATCAAGTCGCGCGAGCCGTTGCCGGTGGGGCACGGCTGCTCACGGGAGGTGGCCACGTGAATGGCGCGTCGCTTACCTACGAGGCAACCGTTCTAGCCGACATCCCGCGCGGTTCGCCCGTATACTGCGAGGAATTTTTCGGGCCGGTGGCTATGCTTTTCCGGGTCAAGGACGCGCGCGAGGCAGTCGAGGTGGCCAACGACTCGCCATTCGGCCTTGGCGCAAGTGCCTGGACGCAGGATCCCGAAGAGCAGAAGCTGTTCATCGAGGGAATTCAGTCGGGCCAAGTTTTCATCAACGCGATGGTCGCGTCCGACCCCCGCGTTCCGTTCGGAGGTGTGAAGAACTCAGGTTACGGTCGCGAACTCGGCGTTTTCGGTATCCGCGAATTCGTCAATATAAAAACGATCTGGATCGGCTAGCTCGGTGGCACACGCTCGTGCCTCAGCCGAGGCTATGCCACTCCACCTAACGCAATCAACTGGTTTCAAGGTGCTCTTCCAATCCCTCAGCGCCGGTCTTGCGCCCTAACCCACTCCCCTTCCAGCCAATAAACGGAACCTGGGTCATTCTCTCGCCTGAAAACGCACTGTTAATTTCTAAAGGCGGCATGGCTTGTTAACGAACGCCTGCCGAGATTGCACCGGAGCTCTCCATTACGCTCGCTTCGATCGCTTTGCCAACGGCGTCAAGACCTTCCCGTAGCATGTCCTCCGGCATGTTCAGCGGCGGTAAGAAACGTATGCAATTGCTGAACAGTCCTGCACGTATTAGCAGAACACCATTCGCCACGGCGCGGCGGATGATGCGCAGTGCATCGTCCGGTCCAAGCGGCACTTTCGTGTCGCGGCTCGAAACTAATTCCACCAACATCATCGGTCCGAGGCCTCGCACGTCGCCAACAATGGGCCAACGCACCCGCCAGGATTCCAACACGTCCCGCATGATGTTACCCAGCCGATTCGCGTGCGCCAGAAACTGGGGTGTGCGGATGATTCTTAACGCCTCGAGCGCAGCGGCGCATGCCAGCGGACTCCCGCCGTAGGTGCTTCCGACGCCGCCCAGGTGCGCCGAGTCCATCATCTCCGCCCGGCCAGTCACTGCACCGATTGGCATGCCGGCGCCCAGCGACTTCGCCGCCACAATCATGTCTGGCACGATGCCATAGTGCTCCACAGCGAACATCCGGCCAGTCCTTCCGCATCCGCATTGCACCTCATCGGCAATCATGACAATTCCGTGCACGTCGCACAGTTCTCGAATCCGCTGTAAAAATCGCGCCGGAACTGGCAGAAAGCCCGCCTCGCCTTGGACCGGTTCAATAATGAACGCGGCTACTGCCTTTGGGTCTACCTGTGCTATGAATGCGTGCTCCAGTTGGTGGATGCTGAAGTCGAGATATTCATCTTCAGTCATGCCGCTTGGTGTGCGATAGAGGTTCGGAACCGGCAGGCGCACAATCTCCGGCGCAAAGGGGCCGAAGCCGCTCTTAAACAAACCATACTTACTCGTAAGACTCAGTGTGAGGAGTGTTCGGCCGTGATACCCGCCCTCGAAGCAGATAATCGTCGGCCGGCCCGTATACTTCCTCGCCAGTTTGACTGCGTTCTCGACACTCTCGGCGCCGCTGTTGGTGAATATAGTTTTTTTCGGAAATGCACCTGGCGTCACTTCATTGAGCAATTCAGCCAGTTCAACATATGGCTCATAGGTTGCCACCAGAGCGCATGGATGGATGTAGCGGTCGGCCTGCCGCTTGATGGCATTCGTGACCGGTTCGGGCGAATGACCGACAGCTAACATGCCGATCCCGCCTGCGAGATCGATGAGCGTGTTGCCGTCGACGTCGAACACGAGGGCGCCTTCAGCGCGCTCCACGACGACATCCGTGGCTTTTGCTAAACCGGAAGGAACAGCTGCCGCCCGACGCGCTAAAATTTCCTTCGCTCTTGGCCCTGGCACTTCGGTGTTCAGTCGAATGTAAGACATCGCGTGCTCCCTGGATGCGCCACGCACGTTCTTGCCTGATTCAAGAACCAGCAGGACGCTGTAATTGTCACAAACCGGATCGCTAATATAATTCGCCAGCAGACCCCGGGGTTCGAAGCCGGTGTTCATCTGCATGGAGAGTGTTGGGTCTTTGATTTTGCCAGCCACAACCGCTTGATAATATTGCTGGACCGGCATTTTATGCCTCACGGCGCTGAACCCCGGCATCATTCCCGCCGTGACCTGACCTTTTAATCCCAGGCGCCAGACCACCTCCTGGCGCGCCGCGTAAAGATCGCTCGCGATTCCCCGGCCGCGGTAGTCCTGTCGTACACTGATGTCGGCGCCATACAGCCACGCGCCTTGTGGTTGGTGCGATGTCAACCATCCGCCCTCGATGATCCCGGCGAAGGTGTGGTCGATGTGATTAAAATCGAAATCGAGCCGCAGTGTTGTAGCTGCGCCGATCACAGTGTCGCGATCGAGCGCGACAAATTGCCCGGCATCGAAGAGCGCCATATGGTGGCGGTAGTGCGCAGCCTTGAATCGCTCTTCATCGGCCAGAGTCGGAAAACAAATGCGCTGCAGTGCTTCGAGTTGCTCCGCGTGTTCGGGACGCGACTGCATGATGACGAGCCCGTCCGGCCGCTTTATGTAATACCATCTCACAGCATGTTCTCAAAGCGCACTGGAGACATTCTTCATCGAAAAAGGTAAACCTTACGATAACACGGTAGGGATAGTAAAGAGCGCAGAAAGGGCGGTTTCAAGCCTCGAGTTCTTGAACTTGATGGCCGGCTAAAGCGCCACATGCCTTGCGGCAATCGAACCAGCTCAAATCATCGGAAGACTATAATCAGAATTCAGAATATTCAGGCTATCAACGTGTCGAAAAAGCAAGCTGAGACTAAACGCCCGAGAGCTGGATTTCTAACCGTCGGCCAAACCGCAACTATATTAGGCGTCAGCCCGTCCACACTCCGCTTGTGGGAGAACGTCGGACTCATTGCGCCAGCCCGCAGCGACGGACGTTATCGTCTCTACGACCCAGACCTTCTCGAGGTATTGAAACGTATCAAGTACCTCCGCGATGTGAAGAAGCTCAGCGTTCCTGGTATCAAGCAAATGCTTGGTGATCAGGCACCCCGGCCCGATTCGAATGGGAATCACAATCCACAGATCGGGGAACGCTTACGCAAAATGCGGCAAAGGCTGGACCTCGGGCTCACGGAAGCAGCGAAACAAGCCAAAATATCTGCCGGCTTCCTGAGCGCCATCGAGCTTTCGAAAGCAAACGCCTCGATCGCTACTTTGCAACGGCTCGCGGCGATCTACAACACTACCGTTCTAGAGTTTTTTGATATGCCACGCCATCGGGTACGGCTCATCCGCCCAGATGAGCGCCGCATGTTGAAAACGGACTCAGGCGTGCGGATGGAGCTTCTATCGGTGGGCACGAAGATGCTCGAATGCATGCTGTTCCGCGTACCGCCGCGTTCCGGCAGCGACGGAGCTTACTCGCACGTGGGCGAGGAGTTCATCTATATGATGGCGGGTGAATTGGAAATTTGGCTCGACGAACAGGAACGGCACCTCTTGTGCGCCGGCGATAGTTTCTGGTTTGAGAGCAACCTGGGCCACCGCTGGTTCAATCCATCCAGCACAGAAGCCGTGCTGATCTGGATCAACACCCCGCCTACGTTTTAGCGCAGACCGCAGTCCAGCGCTTGAGGCCTTAAGAAGGGTCAGTAATATGTTTTTGACAACCCGACAGGTTTCATGTAATGTATTGAGGCATGTTGGCCACTACCTCTGATACAGGCCCTTCATCCCAACAGATTGTTGACTGGACGCGCGAGCTGAATTACGGAACTTGGAAATATCAGCGCAACTGGCGTCCTCTCTACGTCGCCGATGCGGAAGGGTGCTTCTTCGTCGATGGCGAAGGCAAGCGATACCTGGATTTCTCGTCACAACTCATGTGCGTGAATCTCGGCCACAAAAATCCGGCCGTGATCGCGGCGATTGAAAATCAGGCGCGAACGCTGCTCTATGTGGGCCCCGCGTATACAACGCGCGTGCGGGCTGAACTCAGTAATTTGCTCTTAGATGTTCTTCCGCCGAATCTGAAAAAGTTTTTCTTCACAACCTCTGGTACAGAGGCGAATGAAGCCGCAATAAAAATCGCCCGGATGTATTCCGGCAAGACGAAAATCATTGCACGGTACCGCTCTTATCACGGCTCGACCACGGCTTCGATTGCCGCGACAGGCGATCCGCGGCGCTGGGCAGTGGAACCCGGAGCCAAGGGCCAAGGCGTTATCTTCGCGCCGGAGGTGAACTGTTACTGCTGCCCGATCCGGCACGCGTACCCCGGTTGCGGCATCGCCTGCGCAGATTATCTCGAGCACATGATCGAGCATGAGAGCGATGTGGCCGCAGTGCTGGTTGAACCTGTTGTCGGAACGAATGGCGTCCTCGTTCCTCCTCCGGAATATATGCCGCGTTTGCGCCAGATTTGCGATCGTCACAAGGTCTTGTTGATCGCAGATGAAGTCATGACCGGATGGGGCCGGACGGGAAAATGGTTCGCCATGGAGCATTGGAACGTTCAGCCCGACATCCTGGTCACTGCCAAAGGCATCACATCGGCCTACGCTCCACTAGGTCTATGCGCAACGACCTCATCGATTGCGGACTATTTCAACGACCACTTTTTCGCGCATGGTCACACGTACGAAGCGCACCCATTGACGCTGGCGCCCGCAATTGCGACGATCCATGAAATGCAGCGGCTGAACCTTGTGGAACGCGCGCAAGAAATGGGTGCCTATCTTGGACAGCAGCTCTTGAAATTGGCCGAAAATCATCGCTCGATCGGTCAGGCTCGTGGGCTAGGAATGTTCTGGGCGCTTGACCTGGTCAAGAATCGTGCCACCAAACAGCCGCTGAACACAATATCGGAAAAGACAAAACCCGAGCCCCTCATCGTGGATCAAATCGCCGGCGAAATGATGAAGCGAGGGGTTGCGGTTCAGGCCTGGATCAGTCACTTGGTAATAGCGCCCCCGCTCATCATTGAAAAACACGAGATCGATATGGGTATAGCCGCGCTGGATGAAGCATTGCGCATCGCTGATGACCGCACCGAGGGATGACAATGGTAACCGCACCCACAGAAACCGCAGCGTTGAATTGCTTGGCCGGTGCCTGGCATCGCGGCTCATTGCCGGACATGACCGAGGTCTTCAACCCAGCCACCGGGGAAACACTCGCACACGTGCCGATGGCCGGGCCAGCTGAGGTGGATGCCGCAGTTCGCGCTGCCGTCGCCGCGTTTCCGGAGTGGAGGCGCACCCCACCCCAAAATCGTATCCAGTACCTATTTCGGTTCAGGCGATTGCTGGAGAAGCACGCCGATGAGATCGCCCGGCTAACCACGCAGGAGAACGGAAAGACTCTCGCCGAGTCCCGCGCAGAACTTGCGCGCGGAATCGAAAATGTGGAAGTCGCGTGCGGCATTCCGACGATGATGCAGGGCTACAACCTCGAAGATGTGGCCAGCGGCATCGATGAAATCATGATTCGGCAACCGCTGGGTGTCACCGCCGCGATCACGCCATTCAATTTCCCAGCGATGATCCCGCTATGGTTCCTTCCGTATGCCATTGCCTGCGGAAACACGTTCGTCCTGAAGCCTTCTGAACGTGTCCCGCTTACTGCGCGCAGGTTGGTTGAGCTGCTTCACGAAACAGGGATTCCGAAGGGCGTTGTGAACATGGTGGTCGGTGGAAAACCTGCCGTCGATGCTCTTGTGCACCATCCGAACGTTCGCGCGATTAGCTTCGTAGGGTCCACGCCAGTCGCGAAATACGTGTACGCCGAAGGTTCCGCGCACGGCAAACGGGTTCAGTGCCAGGGCGGGGCCAGGAACTTTGTTGTCATCATGCCGGATGCCGATTTGGAAATGGCTGCAAAAGTTGTGAGCGACAGCGCGTTCGGGTGCGCGGGCCAGCGTTGCTTGGCCGTGGCTTCGACCATCACGGTCGGGGGAGCAACCAAGCCCTTTACTACGGCGATAACCGATCTCGCTGCCAGTATCCGCGTTGGTAATGGCCTCGATGAGGCCATTCAAATGGGGCCTGTAATATCGCCCGCAAGTAAATTGCGTATCGAAGCTTTGATCGATAAGGGGATCGGTCAAGGCGCAAAACCCGTGCTCGACGGCCGCAACGCAATTCTCGAACATTACCCTCGCGGCTCATTTTTGAAACCCACGATCCTAAGCGGTGTTCATTCTACAAGCCAGCTGGCGAAAACTGAAATCTTCGGCCCAGTCCTGACGCTGGGAGATGCCAGGGATCTTGATGAAGCGATCGCGATTCTCTCGAACAGCGCTTACGGCAACCAAGCGTCGATATTCACTTCCAGCGGCAAGCATGCGCGCCAGTTCCGGTATGAGGCGCCGGCCGGAAACATCGGTGTCAATATCGGTATCGCGGCGCCTATGGCTTATTTCCCGTTTAGCGGATGGAGAGACAGTTTCCTCGGCGTGCTGCATGGTCAAGGGCGTGACGGCGTAGATTTTTATACCGAAAAGAAGGTAGTCGTAGAACGCTGGCCTACGGAATGGTCGCGTAAATTTTAGATGGTCTTGCGCATCGGACGGTGCTGATAGCCTCCTTGCTCGCGCCAACTATCCACTTGTCGCAAGCGCGACGAAATTTTATTGACAAGCTTGTAGCTTTAATGTAATCTTCCTTCAATCGTCACTCAACTCCTATTTAGGAGGGACTAAGTTGCATGCGCATCCGACGCTCAGCCGCCGTCACAGCGATACTGATGCTTTTCGCGATATCGCTAGCTGCTCAAATAGCCGGCACGACCGAAGGAATTATCAACGGGGTCGTAACCGACAGTTCCGGCGCGGTTCTGCCCGGCGTGAAAGTAACTGCATCGGGCTCGGCTGCGATGGGAATGCCAAGCACCATAACCGACCAGAACGGCAACTACCGCTTGCCGGCCTTACCTCCTGGTGATTATAAGGTCGTGTTCGAGCAAGCCGGCTTCGGCACCGTCACGCGCGAAGGAATTCACATCAGTCTAGGGTTCACCGCAACCGTCAACGCAGAAATGAAACCGGGCGCCGTTTCTGAAAACGTAACAGTGGTGGCCGAGTCGCCCGTGATCGACGTGCAATCGAACAGCGTCAGCACCGCCCTAGACAGCCGCCAGATGGTGAACCTGCCTGGATCGCGAGATTTTTGGGCAGTCGTCGCCCAAGTTCCGGCAGTCGCACTCGGAAGGATGGACGTCGGCGGTAGCAATGCGCTCACTCAGCAGCCGTACACCGCTTACGGCTTGACGAGCGGCGGAGGCGTCAATCGAGGCGAAGTGGAAGGCATCATGGTCAATGAAGGTGCCGGTGGCGGCGGAAGTGATTTCTACTATACCGATTACGGTTCAATGGCCGAGGTGTCGGTGAACGCGGTCGGAAATACTGCCCAAATGCCGAATCCTGGCGTCCTGACTCAGTTCATCGCCAAATCCGGTGGTAATCAGTTTCATGGCGACGTCTACTTCGACTATGAAAACGACACGATGGAAGCGACCAACATCGATGCCAGTCAGATCGCAAAAGGGCTCTCTGGAAGCAAAACCTTCTCAGTGTATGATCTAAACCGTCTCAGTCTGTTCCGTGACTTCAACGCGGATGCTGGCGGGTACATCATTAAGGACAGACTGTGGTGGTATGGCGCATATCGCTACACTGTTACCGACCAGCGCTATCCGACGCTTCTGGACGATATTCAAAATACTTGGGCTCCCGTATATACGGGCAAAGTGACTTACAACCTCAGCCCGAAGCACCGTTTTATCGGATACTATCAGCACGAGAATAAGAGCCAGCCGGATTACCTAGGCGCAATTTTCATTTCCGGTGGCCGGGCAACGCCAGCTCTGATGACTAAGGACTCTGTTTGGCACTCGGTGTTTCCCCTATTTGTTTGGAAGGCGGAATACGATTGGGTAATCAGCCCATCACTGGTGGCCGAAATTCGCACCGGTCAGTACCACTCCAACTGGACTCGCGTCGGTAAGAGCCCGGACCCGCGTGTGGAAGACCTCGGTAACAACCTTGTCTCGGGTGGCGTGTATGCGACAAATTTGGATCGGAGCCGGCCGCAAGTAAACGGTTCGTTGACATACACGAAGAGCGGCTGGCTTGGCACGCATAACTTTAAGCTCGGCGGGGAGTACATGCGGGATCTCCTCACACAGCCGTTCGGGCCTTTTCCAAACGCATGCAATTGCGTATCGATTCTGAACAACGGAACACCCCTGGATGTCTACCTCTATCAAAGCAATGTATCGAAGAACGGTTTGGCGACTACCGGCTTTTACGTCAACGACACTTGGCAGATTCTTCGCCGGTTAACGTTGAACATCGGTGTTCGGTTCGATCGCGAGAGAGTGTTCTTGCCCGGTCAGACGGGACCCAACGGGCAGCAGTTCGCGGCGGTTGACAATGCAGTGGACTGGAACAACTGGGGACCGCGGCTGGGCGTTGCCTACGACGTGACTGGGAAAGGCAGATCGCTCGTCAAGTTCGGCTTCGGGCAGTTCTATCTCTATCCGGGAGCTGACTTCGCAGCCAACCTTAACCCAAATCCTCCTGGCTGGTACAAGGAATATGCGTGGACCGACACGAACGGGAACGGCCACTGGGATCCGGGCGAAGAGGGCAAATTGATCGCAGTCTCCGGAGGCACCGCTTCCACCACGATCGATCCTCACGTGAAAAATACCTACGTATTGCAGGGCACTGCATATCTGGAGCACCAACTATCGCCAGGATTTGCGGTTCGAAGCGGTTTCGTGTGGAACGGACGCCGGGAAGTTAGGGGAAATATCAACGTCAATCGGCCGTTGGGCGCCTACAACGTGCCGGTGACTATTACTGTCCCCGGATCGGATGGCAAGGTCGTCGCTGGTGGACCAACCATGACGGTGTATGATCTTTCGCCGGCCTATCTGTCGCTTCCCGTTGTCAACATCACGACTAATCTGCCAGAGAACAGCAATTACTACACTTGGGAAATCACGGCCACGAAGCGTGATATGGGCGGTCACTGGTCGCTACTGGCGAGCTTCGCAAGAACTTGGAGCTATGAGACGCCACTCGGCTCCGGCTCGTCTTTCACGCCTAACCAACTCATCAATACGGTGGACGGCTTGAATCAGTACAACAATTGGCAGGCTAAGATCAACTCAACCCTGAGGCTGCCATGGGGTATTCTCGTCACGCCGATAGTTCGGGCTCAATCTGGTGTGCCATTCGGACGCACGTTTGTTTCGTCGAGAAACTACGGCAGCGCCACAATCCTTGCTGAGCCGTTCGGCAAAGAGCGCACCGCCAATATCGGCTTGTTCGACATTCGAGCTGAAAAGCAGTTTCATATCCGCGAGCGGTACGTGGTGAGCGCCTTTTTCGACGTGTACAACATCTTCAACACCAACGCTGAGCAGGCTGTGGCAACTAACTCGGGCAGTTCGTTCCTTCGCCCCTCGGCAATCACACCGCCGCGTATCGCGCGGGTAGGCGTAAAATTCCAGTTCTAATTGGAGGCCGCATGAATTCAAATGACCGAAATCTGGGTATGAACCGGAGGATCACGCGCCGGGATTTCGTAAACGGAGTGAGCGTCGCCGCTGCAGGAGCTCTGACTCTTCCGCGGTGGGCAATGGGGCAGGAGTTCGCGCCGGAGCAGGCTCCAGATTACTATCCGCCTGCCCAGACCGGGATGCGAGGCTCTCATCCGGGATCTTTTGAGGTTGCTCATCAACTCCGCGACACCAAGACGGTTGATCTGTCCGGCGTCACCCACACCAATGAGACGTACGACTTGGTGGTGGTCGGCGGCGGCCTCAGTGGGCTGAGCGCGGCATATTTCTTCTTGAAGAACGCGGGACGCTCAGCCCGCGTTCTGATCTTGGACAACCACGACGACTTTGGCGGCCATGCGAAACGAAACGAGTTCCGGCACGATGGCCGGCTCTTGGCGATTAATGGCGGAACCCTGAACATTGAGAACATCGGTCGCTATCCCCAGGTGGCAAAGGATCTGCTCAACGACATCGGCGTCGACGTTGAACGGTACAAGAAAAACAATGCGGGCAACCGCGATTTGTATCGCTCCCTTGGCCTTGGCTCGGCTTATTTCTTCGACAAGGAAACCTGGGGCGCCGACAAGCTGGTGGTTCGTTCCGCCTCGGCTGGGGGCGGCCGCGGTGGCCGAGGTGGCGGGATGACGGCCGATAATGTCTCGGCCATGCCGCTCAACGAGCAAGCGCGCAAGGACCTACTCGGGCTCTATAGCAAGGATCAGCCTGATTATATGTCCGGGCTCTCGTCGGCGGAAAAGAAACTCAAGCTCGCCAAGATGAGCTACCAGGACTACCTGTTGAAGGTTGCGAAAGTCGATCCGCAAGTGGTCTGGTTCTTCCGGCACTATGGCGAAGGGAACTTCTGCGTCGGGGCCGACGCAACACCTGCTTTCTTCGCGTGGATGCAGGGGCAGCCTGGCTTCGTTGGTTTAGGTCTAGAGCCGACTCCTCTTGGAGTTCTAGAGCAACTGGCTGGCACGCAACATGGCCGGCAGGCAGAAGGCGGTGGCCCAGCTGTCCATTTCCCGGACGGGAATGCAACTGTCGCCCGTTTGCTGGTGCGCTGGCTGATCCCGGAGGCTCTGCCGGGTCAGACGCAAGAGGATTCGGGCGGCGCGCGCGTGAATTACGCGAAACTCGACCGCGCCAATCAGCCGGCGCGCATCCGCCTCAACAGCACCGTGCTGAACGCTCGCCACGACGGGGCAATCGATCGAGCCAAAGAAGTGGTCATAACGTATTCGCGCGGCGGCAAACTCTACGACGTTCGAGCCCGTGGATGTCTCATGGCCTGTTGGAACATGTTCATCCCGTATCTGATTCCAGATCTGCCCGATAAGCAGAAAAAAGCGCTGGCGTATGCAGTCAAGGGTCCGATTGTTTATACCAGCGTGGCGGTGACGAATTGGACAGCGTGGCAGAAGCTTGGGATCGCAAACATCAACGCCCCAACCATGTATCACACGAGCGCTGCTTTGACGGAAGCATCGTCGCTCGGCGAAATACAACATCCGCAGTCGCCGAGTGAACCCATTGTGCTGCACTTGACGAAAGTACCGGCTTCGCCCGGAAAACCACGGCAAGAGCAGCACCGGCTTGGGCGAGCAGAACTGCTGGCAACATCCTTCGAGACCTTCGAGCGAAAAATTCGCGACCAGCTCGCGCGCTCGCTCGGCGCGGGAGGATTCGATCCGGCGCGAGACATTTTCGCGATTACGGTGAATCGCTGGCCGCACGGCTACGCCTATACATACAACAGCCTCAACGAACCCATGGAGTGGGTTTACACAAACTCCGAGAACCGTCCCAACGTAATCGCGCGCCAGCCATACGGACTGATTTCGATTGCCAACTCCGATGCGGGCGCCAGTCCGCACACCGATACGGCGATGTGGGAGGCATGGCGCGCCGTTGGTGACGTGCTTGACCGGCGGTCGATGCCTCTATTGTCTTAGCGTTCTGTGCGAGCAAATGCGTTCCGGCTAGACCATTTGGGCGTGCGCGGCATGTTTCTCATGAACGGCCAATAAGCCCGCTTCGATTACATCCAACCCCTCGTCGAACTGGTCGTCCGTGATTACCAGAGGGGCCAGTAGCCGAATCACGTTGCCGAACGTTCCCGCCCCAACCAAAATTAGCCCGCGCTCGTAGCAATATCGGATAAGCTCCGTCGTCTCTTCGGCAGCGGGCACACGCTTTGTACGGTCGCGCACCAGCTCAAAAGCCTGCATCGCGCCAAGTCCGCGAACATCTCCGATCATCGGAAACTTCATCTGCCAGCAAAGGCCTCGCTCCCGGAATCGGGCGCCGAGAACAACCGCGCGGTCGCACAATTTTTCTTCTTCGATCGTTTCAATCGTCGCGAGCGCCGCTTGGCATGCGAGCGGATTGCCCCCAAAAGTGCCGCCAAGCGACCCTGGGCCGGTATTATCCATGATTTCAGCTCTGCCCGTGACTCCCGCTAACGGCAAACCGCCCCCTAGGGTTTTAGCTGTCACCAAAAGGTCTGGGTCGATGCCGTAATGCTCACATGCAAACATCTTTCCCGTGCGCGCAAACCCGGTTTGAATCTCATCGGCAATCAGCAGAATGCCATGTTTCCTGCATGTGTCTCGCAGAATTTGAAGAAACTCGACAGGTGCAGGGATGAAACCGCCCTCTCCGAGAACTGGCTCAAAGATGACCGCGGCGACCGATTCAGCAGCGACCACGCGCCGGAAGACATCTTCCAGGGCATGAGCGCATTTCACGCCGCAGTCCGGATATTCGAGCGAGTATGCACAGCGATAACAATAGCCAAACGGGATGCGGTACACATCGCTCGCGAACGGTTCAAAGCCGGCTTTGTAGGGATGCGTCTTGCTTGTGAGCGACATCGACATCATGGTTCGTCCGTGAAAAGCGTCCTCGAAACAGATGATGGCTGGCCGCCGAGTATAGGCTCTGGCGATTTTCACCGCATTCTCAACCGCCTCTGCGCCACTATTGACGAAGAAAGTCTTTTTCGGCCAGGTTCCAGGGGTAAGTGCATTCAATCGCTCGGCCAACCCGATATAGCTATGGTAGGGCGTAACCATGAAGCAGGTATGGAGGTGGCTCGCGAGCTGCTCCTCAACCGCGTGAATTACTTTAGGAGCACGATGGCCAGCATTGAGACACCCAATACCCCCGCCGAAATCGAGCAATCGATTGCCGTCGACGTCTTCAAGCGTTGCTCCTTCGCTGCGGCGCACATAGATTGGGATCAGTTGGGACACGCCTCTTGGCACAGCTTGATCGCGACGCCCCAATAGTTCCCGCGAGTTGGGGCCGGGGATTTTCGTAAGTAGGCGAATCGATGACATGGTTTTCCTATTCTATTCGGCGGGCATCGACGCTATCGCAGGCATCGACGCTATCAAAAAGAAGGTCCCGCATGACTTATTTACTTATGTGCGGAACTGGACTCATCGCCTTCGATCTGGCGCGTTTTGTTGTCGCCCTCAGGCTCATAAACCAAGCGAATGCCGTGCACCCTTGACACGTCAAAATGGAGCGAAGTAGACTATATCAACTTTGCACTATTTTGGCAAGCTTTTCGTAACAGTGCTGCGTTAGGACAAGAGTGGAGGAGTAGCGTGCAAACTGCGGATGAGTATCGAAGACTCGGAATGGATCGGCAAATAGACCGGCGCGATTTTCTGAATGGAGTCGCCCTCGTGATAACAGGTGCGGGTGCGGCGCTCGGATTTGCCCAAAACGGCCTGGCGCAGCACTCGTCAACGGCTGCTCCTGCCAATTATCCTCCGGACCGGCTTGGACTCCGGGGGAACTTCCCGGAGGCGGTGTCAGACTTCGATGCAATACGGCAAGGGCGATACGTCACATTCCCCGTTTCCGACAGCGAGATTCGCGAAGAGTACGATCTCATAATTGTCGGCGCGGGAATGTCGGGCCTCGCGGCCGCGCATTACTGGCGAAGCGGTCTGGGCCAAAGTCAACGTATTCTCATCCTGGACAACCATGACGATTTTGGTGGCCACGCGAAGCGCAACGAGTTCCACTACCAAGGCAAGACATACATAGGCGTCGGCGGAACGCTTGGAATCGCCACTCCGTTCCCATACAGCTACGGCGCTAAACAGCTTGTAAAAGAACTCGGGATCGATGTCACCCGATTTAGCGACTTCAGCAATCGCGACCTGGAAATGAAATATGATCTCCGCGCCGGTACATTTTTCGACAAAGAGCATTTTCTCGAGGACCGGCTCGTCGTTGGCAATCCGCGTTCTGCTGAGTTTCTACAGAAAGTGCCCGTTTCGGAAGCAGCCCGCAAAGATCTGACACGGATTCATGGGAAGAACCCGGACTACATGGCTGGCATGACCGAAGCAGAGAAAAAGGCAAAGCTCGCCAAGATGAGCTATCAGGACTATCTGCTGAACGTCGCAAAGGTAAGTCATGAAGCCATCCCCTTCTTTATGGGTAACGGTGGGCGCAATAACAAGCGCGTCGATACGATGCCGGCACTGGAGGCCGCCGAGCACGGCTCAGCCGGATTCAATGGCTTGGGCTTGAAATTTGAGGAGGGATTTAACGAAGGTTCCTACAGATTTCATTTCCCGGATGGAAACGCTTCCGTCGCCCGTCTGTTCGTGAACCGGCTCATCCCGGAAGCCGTACCCGGAAAGCAGGACATGAACACGATAGTCCAGGCAGCCATCGCTTACGACAAATTGGACGTTGCAAATTCGCCCGTGCGTATTCGTCTCGGCAGCCCGGTGTTGAGAGTGCAGAACGAACCCTCGCCGGAAAATGCGCGATCGGTGAAAGTCGCATATATCAAAAACGGCAAGCTTCAGGCGGTGCACGGGCGTAACTGCATTCTGGCCTGCTACAACGCGCTGATCCCCTCGCTTTTGCCTGAAATTCCGCCTCACCAGAAGGAGGCGCTCGCGTACCCGGCAAAAGTACCGCTGATCTACACCAACGTTTTGATCCGGCGATGGACCGCGTTTCAGAAACTCGGCGTTTCCCGCATCAGCACGCCCGGCATGTATCACGTCAATATGAGTCTCGATCCTGGCTCGACGGTCGGAAGTTACCAAGGAGTCAGCATGCCCGAGGAGCCTATAGTTGTGCACATGGTTGCCAATCCGAATAAGCCGGGGCTGCCCAGAAAGGAACAGAATCGAATTGGTGCACAAGAACTGCTCAGCATGAAATTCGAAGAGTTCGAGCTGAAGATCCGTCGCCAATTCGAGCGAGTGGTAGGACCCGCAGGATTCAATCCAGCCGATGACATATTAGGAATGGCTGTCAATCGCTGGCCGTACGGATATGCCTACACCTACGATACGCTTGCCGATCCCGACGTCCCACCTGAGCAGCGTCCCCACGTCATCGGACGGCAGCGCTGCGGCCGCGTCACAATAGCCAATTCCGATGCTGGCGCAGCAGCGTTCACAAATCAAGCCTGGGACGAAGCCAACCGCGCCGTCGAAGAGCTCTATGTCCTGAACGGACTGACATAACGATAACGAGCATCCTCTCTGTTATGTCCAAATTGAAGATTGCGCCTGTAGTGCGATGTGGCGCTCTGGGCTGTATGGGTGCTCTAGCGCTCTTGGGCCAAGCAGCCCAGAATGAACATCGAGAACAAACAGCTGAAGCCCCGGCCCAACCCATCCCTTTCAGTCACAAAACCCATATTGCGTCTGCCCGCTTGAAGTGCCAAGAGTGTCACCCTGCGCCCGATCCCGGCGAGCGCATGACCTTACCCGCTGTATCGACGTGCATGGCTTGCCACGTCAGCATTGCGAAGGACAAACCGGCCATTCGCTCGCTCGGCGAATATGCGAAAAACAAGCAGCCCATCAAGTGGGTGCGAGTCTATAGCGTGCCGTCCGACGTTTTCTGGAGCCATCGCCCGCATCTCGCCGCTGGAATGACCTGCGAGATGTGTCACGGCCAGGTTCCACAGATGGACACCATCGCGCGCGTGACCAACGTGACAACGATGGGAGGTTGCGTCGATTGCCATAAACAGCATCAGGCGAGCACCGGATGCGATTTCTGTCACGAGGGTAGGTAAGACAGCCGCGTTTCGGGCGCAATCTCCGCTCGGCAACCGGAGCACACAGTCGAGCTTCAGCTGACGCGATTGATTGCGACTGACACGTGAAGCGGCACGGTTTGAAAACTCGATTGGCAAGGTGGGCCGTCAGTCACATAAAGAGTCCGCGCATTGAGATCGATCGCTGCAGCGGCGACGGAGATAACTCTCTTCGGCTCCGGCAAGGTCGTGTCCGGATGACGACAAATGGATGCCGGGTTGCTAAAGTGATCTGAAAGCGCGGTATGAATCGTTTTCAGATCGACGTTGCCGCAGCTTTTGCGCAACAGGCGCTCAAGACGGTTCGCCCGGTACAGCGAATGCGGCGCGATTCGCTCGAACTGGGAAACAATACGCGTCTCACGGATCAGGTGATTTGCATGCGTAATCAGTCCATTCTCTGGATAAACGTAGGCACAATAATCCGGTGTTGCTTCGATATCGATGATTTCGCCGTCGGAGTGCCCTATCAAGAAATTCGCTGAGCAAGTCCGGTCGGTCTGAACCACGGGCAATAGAGCCTTGTCGAAAGTCCAGGCGTCAAGGATTTCACGGCAACGCACGTGGAAGGGTTTACGGAAGCCGTTGGCGCCGTCCCGAAGAGTGACCAAACCATTGACACAGAGCCCAATTCCGGCCTCATTTACGCCCATTTTGCAGCCGGCGATACCGGCCTCGGTGAAACCCACGAAATCGGGTTTGCCCACGCTGGATGGCGACGATCGCCGAACCCGCATCACAAACACTCGGCCTTGTAGTTTTGCGAGCCAGTCCCAGTTTTGGCCAAGCAGCGTGTGTCCGCTGGCCGTCATTTCCGGCATCAGACCAAATGACGTGCAGCCTTCCTGCTCGCTTGGGCTGGTCGTATTCAACGATTGCGCCTCTGAGCCGAACATGCAATAAGCTAGTTCGTATCGCGCATTCAGCAGAGCGATTTGCGTCAGCGACAAATTCGCGCCCTCGGCAATACCCTCCATCTCCTCGGCGTATTCGGGATTATCGCGTGCGATGAAAGCTGCCCAGTCCTCGCTCTGCTCCAGGACCGCCGCCTGCTTGGCGCCGCCAGCCTCGAACCGCTCAATATAGGTCGCATAGTTCGCCTGGATTTCGGTTCGTAACTTGCGCCCGTGAAGACGTCCGCGTTCGCTCGGCTCCGAACCGAAGTCAAGCACCCTTAATTCAGTCATGATCAAATGCCCAGTAGCTTAGCAAGTCGCATCACCGGCCGCCATTTTACAACAGCAAGATGCCGCAATCCTTTGTTCATGGGTGCCAGACACTAGAGACGGCTGCCGACTCCGGCTTATGGCCATGGGGAGCACCCACTATCACGCAAGCCATCCACCCGAGCTTTCTCACCGTCGTGGGTTCGTACCAGCTTCCTTTTTCCGCCGCCGCGCGTGCTCGACAACAATTTCGACCCAAGCATTACTCTGACTTCGGCATTCGCCCTTGGGGCCAGGATCCCGTCCCCAGTAGCCGTTGTCCGAATAGTCGAAATCCTCGTATCCAAGACGAAGCGAAAGATCCGACGCCGTTGCCGGGATCATAAACGTGTCGGTGGACTGCAAATTCTTCAGACGGGTGAAGGACGTCTGACCGGGGAACTTGATGGTGCCGTGGTGGCTGGGGTCGTTGTGCGGATCCACGTACAACCGCCAGGTATCGCCGTGTCCACCCGTCTGAGCGCAACCACCGCCCGTCACTCGAACTGAGTCTCCAGGCTGGAGCGCGATCGCCGGGTATCCGGTTTCGGGTTTGCGAACGTCAGGACTATCAATACGCCAGGCTTCACGCGGCCCGTCGCTGGCAACGTGCGTGACAACATCGGTACCGGTGCAGGCCGTACCGAAATCGAGAATCTCCGATGCAGCCCTTTCGCATGCAGTGAAGATAGGGAGTGTTGTAATCGTTACAGAGAGCGATTGACCATGAGAATCCCACGCGAAGGCACCTTTTGCGCCGCGTGGGCCAGTTACTGCCCCATCGTTCCCCAGCTCCAATAAGATGCCATGCTGAGGCAATGTTTCCCGGATGCAAGTTAAGGCTGCGGGCGAGACGCGGTCGATGCGAATTGCGGGACATATCTGGCTCGAGCAAAACGCCGGAAACAAGCTCAGAAGGACGAAGGTCGCTTGACGGTGTCCAGGTATTCGATACGTGCGCTGCGAAAATCGAACCGTCCTCATTGGTTTGCGTTTATCGTTTCCAATCACTCTCGCCCTCTCAAGAACAAGAGCCGTAGTGGTGACCATTCTAGTCGACCACCCGGCTCTCGAGCTAAACGTTACCGATTGTTTACGCCACGGCCTTACTGACACGGGACTTGCTGGTACCGCAGATACAGACTCCATAGGTTGTATCCCAGGAACGCCGGGCCGTTGCTGGCTAGCGGTTGATTGGGATTGGTCCACTTGAAGGAATTCAAACCCGTGATCAAGTTGGTCCCATTGATCGTATTGTTTATGCCATTGGCGGCAGCACCAGGGTCGATACCAACGATCCACGGTCCACCATTGCTGCCGTCCGACTGCGGGTTTCCAATCTCGACGACGTTGGCGAGGCCCAAGGGGTTGGTGACCGCGACCACTGCCATATCCTGATACATGAGATCGCCGGTGAATGGCGACGCCTGAGGATACGCGACCACGGTCTCCTGGATATTGCGGTATTGTGAGACGTCGCCGAAATAAATCACTCCCAGTGAGCCAGTGTAGGACCAGATGGGCGGTGTGCCGCTGCTCCCATTGCAACCGAATCCTGCCGCATCGTTCAGTTGGAGAAAGCCGATGTCATAGTCGGGAGTAGATGCGTTGGTGGTCCAGGTAAAGGCCTCTCGAACCGTCCAGCCATTGTTGAACGCTGGATTTGGGCCGCGATTCCAAGCCGGGTAGAAAATAAAGTTCGAGTACCAGGTCCCGGTAGCGTAATCGTACATGCAATGGCGCGCGGTTAGCACCGTGTGACTGTCGTAGAAAACCGCGCCGGAACACACGTATTCGCCCGCGGGCATGCTCGCTCCGGGGGGGACGCTAAAGAAGAGTTTTCCGCCCGCCGTGTACGGATAGGTATTGATGTCCGGCACCTGATAATTGTTGAACGGAAACTCGTAGCCGAAAGTCGCCGCCTTGGCGCTCAATGACTCCTGGGAAGGTGTTGCCGCCGTTCCGGAATGGTCCAGCATTTTGATCGTCGTCAAGGACTCGTCTTGCCTGGTATATGCCCATTGAGATTCGTTATTCTTCGCCGGTGTAATTGTCGGACGGGTTCCGTTCAGTATGCGCGGTGTCGCGGGAGTAGCCGCCGGGTTAGCAAGCGCGCGCACGCTCGGTAGTACAGTAGCTGGGTCTACCACCGGCAGCGGCATTGGTTTCGTGTTTGCAAGCCGGTCATTGGTCCAATACTGTTTCGTCCGAGCCTGATCCGCGTCTTTCATTTGAAGTCCACGAGACAGCGGCGTATTGTGGTCTTGCGGAAATGCGGGCACGGCCAGTCCGGTAATACCCGCTGCAAGAGCCAGGATCTTGATCTTCGTCATAATCGTTTTCCTCCAGATCATCGAAGCCGAATGCGACTCGCGGGTGTTCGGGGCAACCGATCTACGGAATCAGAGCGATCGCCAATCGCTCATCCGCTTTTTACTCTCGAACTTCCCGCCACACCTGGTAATGCGGAGTTGCGCGAAAAAAGGGTCAAACGAAAGCGAAATTGGATGGGATGTTGGAGTTCGTCCGCTTACTGCGCAAATGTAGGCACGATGACGGATTGTTCAGTGACGAATGCTCCGCGCCTTATGGCAGCGGGCGCAGTCTCGTCTTCAATTGCCGCAAGGAACAGCGCGTCCGGTGCTTTGCTGGTGTTCCGAGTCCCAGAGCAGGGTTCGCTTCCCACTCGGACAAACGGCCGTCGCGTTCGTCACCGTGATGTGGAGAACGGCTCCGTTACTGTGATTGATGTCTCGACTCATGCCGGTGTCGATGAGGAAAAGGAGTCCGAATTGTTGGAACATCTCGCCCGCGTTCCGAATGGTTCCGTTTGCAAAGCGCACCTCTGACGGCACGTGACCTTCGACCACATGTTTGACGCCCAGTGCAGCGGTGTAGGCGACCAAAAGTTGCCTCTCATCGTGGTCCGGCATTCCAGCGTCAATCCACACCTCCCGACCCTTGCCGGTCCCGTTAAGCCGCGCTTCTAAGATGGACTCATCTCCGATGAGTTCTTTACTGCCGAAACCATACTGGTTGAAGCCGGACTCTAGGTCGGCGTTCATCTGGCGAAGGTTTCGCCCGGCACTACTCCCGGCGTGAGAGAAAAACCAATCATTAACGCGGGCAGCGAAGGGGAGGCCGCATAGAAAATCGCCGAGGTCGCCTTTGCAGGCCGCGACGTCTACTGGGTGTATTCGCTGGGAGGCAAGCTGGGCCGCAAATTCCTTTCCCTTTGGCGCGCTGGGATCTGCCAGGAACTCTGCTTCGTGATTCCCGGCCAGAACAACTACGCGTCCACCCTGTGTGTTTGCCGACGTCTGCAAAGCCGCAAGTAATCTGAGGACATCTACGGCTCGCGGGCCCTTATCGATCATGTCGCCTGTGACGATAAATACTGAGCGATGCGCACTCCATCGGACATACTCAGGGCGATCTGGAATGTTATCGACCAGTCCGGCGCCGTGCAGTGCGAGCGTCAGGCGCTCGTAGTCGCCATGTATGTCGCCAATGGCATATACGTCGGCGTCGGTGTCGATCTCAACTACCGCCGGATTTCTTGCCCAATCGCGGCTCTGCGCGCCGCTCGGCGCTACGGACACGAACAACCACACGGCGAGCGCGGTCAGTGGCGAACGTGATATGGCGTCCACAGGCTCTTTTATTTTAGTCGCGCGAGGTATACAAAGGCGCGGGTGTCAGGGCTTGCGGAAGCGCTTTCTCGAGATCTTACTACTCATCGGATCGGGTGACCAAGCGGGCCTTCTTGTCCGGCCGCTATCAACCACGACCAGAAATTGACCCGACCAGGGTGTGGCTTTGCGGGTTTTCGGCAGCACCCAGAATGTCTTTCCATCGTCCATGGCCGTTTCATAATCCCCATCCAGAATGCCGTACTCATCGATGAAGGTGTTGAGCGTCGCCGGTATTCTGATGCAGCCTTCCGACTGTCGTGTGCCGAGCCTGCTCGCGAGACGGTCGGGATCCGTGGCGTGCATTTGAAGCCGCAGTGTCCCCACGCCGCCGCCTCCCCAGCCTTTCTCCGCCTTCTGCCATCCAAAGTCATAGACTCGCATGCCTTTGCGTCCATAACCCCGAATGCCAAACTCGTTAAGCGTGCCCTCCGCCCGGAAATCCGGGTTCTCAATGCCATGTTTGAAGACCCCTGTGGGTGTTACAAAGTGCTCGAATTGTCCTGGCTTGCCCGTGGATACCGGCGACGCGCCAATGAATTCGAAATCCCTATCGGGCCGAATCCAGAAAATCATCGCAGCCTGCACGAAACGGTTTCGATCGACCAGCACCACGTATTGCGGCGTGTCTCTTTCTGCGGCAGGCAAGTGCTCGCCAAGCAAATCCGCATACCTTCGCTGCTCATTTTCGGGTAACTCCAATTTGCGGTCTACCTGCAGTTGAAAAATGTCCGCAAGCCTGGGATGGTCCTGGTCCTGAGGGACGTTTGTCGCAGCAACCAACGGGCTTAGGAAAATCAATACCCGAGCAGCGCTGGTATGCAGGTTGCGCCCTGTTCTCACCCCATCCTTACTTGCATTCGTTATTCCATCGGCCGGGCCCCGATTCTGGTCACCGTTAGGAACCAAATGCTTGTGACAGCGCCAGATCGCTACCTGGCATGTCACCAATCTGTCATTCAATCTGCCCATAATCGATCCTGAGGTGCCGGATATGCGATCGCGTTTTACTGCCGTACTCGGAATTCTCGGTTGTGGACTCCTGTTGCTCGCCCAGCGGAACTTGAAGGTCGCCAGTCAAACTCGCTTGTTCAATGGCTGGGGACTATCGCCGGCCGGAGATGCAATCGAGCTTCCCGGAGACATGCCGGCGCGAATTCTGGTTAGCCCAGACTCCAAATTTCTGTTTGTGAATACCACAGGTTTTAACGAGCACGGTGTCGCGGTGATCGACCTCGCGAAACGGCGTGTAGTAAGTCATGTGGACTTGCTGAAGTCATGGATCGGACTCGCCGCGCTGAGTAACGGACGAATTGTGGCTTCGGGCGGCGGGCCGATGCCCGACGAGCCCAAGGACTGGGGTGTGCGAAGCGGAATCACTCCCACGATACGCGAACGCCTCAGTGACCCTGTCTATCTGCTCGAATGGAGCAAAAGCAATCTGATTTTCCTCCGCGGTATCCCGCTGAAAGCGCCTGCCACTGCTCCGCGATTCGTGTCGGGCGTGGCAAGTGCTGCCAACAGCCTCTATATCGCTGACGCGGAGAACAACTCCATACTTCGGCTAACTGGCGATGATTTTCGCGTGCAGGCGTCAGCGTCGGTGGGGTATCGCCCGTATGAGATCGCGGTCGCCAGCGGAACCGTCGCCGTTTCTAACTGGGGAGATCAATCAGTCAGCCTGCTTGATCCGGACACGCTGCATGAGCGCGCACGCGTCACGGTCGGGAGATTCCCGAACCAGCTTCTCTTCGCTCCTGACGGTCGCCTTTTTGTGGCGAATTCAGGATCGAACACCGTTAGCGTGATCGCGAACGATCGAGTGGTGGAAATCATCGATGTCGCTTTGACGCCAGGCGCGCCGATTGGATCGACCACCGACGCGCTTGCTATCGACCCTGCCGGAACACGCATTTTCGCTGCCAATGCGGACAACAACGATGTGGCCGTGGTGAACATTTCCAACCGCTCGAGATCGGTGGTGATGGGGTTCATACCGACTGCGTGGTACCCGACGGCGCTGGCAGTCTCCCCCGATGGAAAGGATCTGTATATTGGGGTTGGCAAAGGTCTTGGTATCGGGAAAAATTATCCGTTCCACGAGCAGCCAGCGCGCTTGGGACGGCCGGTCGAGAACAATCTTGACAATCCTCGAGTCGACTCGAAGCAGTACAACTATAACGCCACTCTGCTGCGCGGCTTCGTCTACACAGTGCCCGTGCCGGATGCGCGAGAATTAGAGACTTTGACCGCGCGCGTGCGCGCGAATCGCCCAGAAGCGCGAACCCCTTCCCAGTCGATACGCGAGGCAGCTCTTTCGAAGATTAAACACGTCGTTTATATCGTTCGCGAGAACCGGACCTACGATCAGGATTTCGGCGACATTTCCCGCGGAAACGGTGACTCCAACCTGGTTCTGTTCGGCGCAGAGATTACGCCGAATGCACACCGGCTAGCCAACGATTTCGTTCTATTCGATAACTTTTACGCCAACGGAGAAGTCTCATGGGATGGTCACGAGTGGTGCGATTACGCCTATGCCGCGGATTACACGCAGCGCTTCTGGATGTACACGTATAGCGGACGTAGCGAACTTCCTCAGGACGGCCGCCTCCGCAGATTGCCCGGAGCGAGTCTGTGGGAGCTGGCCGGACGCATTGGCCTGGATTATCGGAACTACGGCGAAGGGAGCGACCGGCCGAGCGAAGCTCTACGCGCTTTGGGCCCACGACGGCGCGACACGGAGAAAGTCGCGGCATTTATCGAAGAGATGCATAAAGCAGAATCCACCGGCAGTTGGCCCGCGCTGATGGTGATGGCGCTTCCCGGCGATCATACGCAGGGACTCTTGCCCGACGCCTTCACCCCGGCCGCGATGGTCTCCGACAACGACCTGGCTCTCGGCCGGTTGGTTGAAGCTGTCAGCCACTCGCGCTTCTGGAAGGAGACCGCGATCCTCGTCGTGGAAGACGACTCGCAGGATGGACCCGACCACGTCGACTCTCATCGAACGGTCGCGCTGGCCATTTCACCGTACATAAAGCGGCAGTTTGTGGATCACACGCAATACACGCAGGTCTCCTTGGTGCGCACGATTGAATTGATACTAAACCTGCCGTTCCTGAGTCAATACGATGAGGTGGCCACGTCTCTCGAGAATGATTTCACGGGTCAGCCGAACTTCGCCGCTTATACGGCGTTAGTCCCGCGAATCGACATGCAAGCACGCAATCCGAAGAGCGGCAGCGGCGCGGTCGCTTCACTCCAGCTTGATTTGTCCGGTGTCGACCGGGCTGATCCGGCGAAACTGAACGCGATCCTATGGAACGCAATGCGGCCGGGACAACCGGTTCCCGCTCCGGTCCACTCGCTGATCCTCGCCTCGCATGACGACGATGACGACGATCGCGTTCCGTCGGCGCACCGATAGCGAGGTGGAGGTGTGATGTTTTGAAGTCTCGCCAGGCGGACCAGCATCGCCAGTAGTGAGATGAGTCATGTCTCGTAACTAGCGAGGTGTAATTCGATGCGTGTCGTCATCCCGCATAACAGACCGAAGCAGGAAGTCAGAGATGCGGTGGAGCGGTCCGTCGATCAGCTCTTTGCGGGTCTCAAGGTTGGCGTGATGGAGTTTGTCGATCAGCGGAAGGAGTGGTCCGAAGACACATTGAAATTCGCGCTGACCGCCAAGCTTGGATTCTTACAGACGCCGATCGTCGGCTCGGCGCTCGTGACCGATAGGGAAATCACGCTGGATGTCGATCTTGGCCTATTAGGCAAACTGATTCCTGAACAGAGCGCTCGCTCTCAAATTGAAGGCCGAGTGCGGGGGCTTCTTAGGTGACTCCGAGCGCGATGCGCGCTAAGGAGTGTCTCGGTGAACCCGATGCCTGTGGAAAACCTTGTGATTTAGGTCGGAGGAGAACTCCTTCAGAACATTGGCGGCCATGTCGACGCCGACCTGCGTACCAAGCTTGGTCAAAGCGCTAGCGGCATCCCGATTGTCCCGGTAGTAGGCGTTGGAAATTGCGACCGCTGTCGAGTTGCCGAGGATCTCCGAATAGTTGAACTGCATGCTGCCTGAATCAGCGTGCGTCCAGAAGGTCTGAGACATTGCATACCCTAGCCTCGCCCAGGTGCTGCCAGTCCCGCGCCGGAAGTAGCGAGGGTCCTGATGGAGTATCGTAGGGTAAATCCCTTCGGTCATATAGTTCCCGACGACGAAGTCCGCGAATGACGTTCCAAAGTAGCGGCCATACCCAGTAGCGCCTTGTCCAAATGACCGGTTTGAGTTCGTGAGCTGCGCCTCCCCGGCGAATGCCGCTGCTAGCACCACGGTTCCACGGTCGAAGGAGTCCTGAGTAGCGATACGAAACTTTTCGCCAACCGTGATCGGCGTATACGGAGTGAGACTTGGCGAGGTCCGATAGTTCGGGATAATGCCCAGGATGCGTTTGTCCTCACGGGAATCTTCTTTGGCTAAGGTTCCCGGTTGGACCGGCGCCGGTTGTTGACTAAAGCATAAGAACGATGTACAAATACAAAAACCCGCGCAGGCAAAGATCGAGATTCGCATCCAGTCAGTAGATGCGACGGAGCGATGGTGAGTTCCAATTGAATGAATTCAGGTTATTGCGCGATGGCGCGCCCTGTTCAGGCATCTGCCCAATGTCCGTCATCAAGGCCGTCACTTCGGCATCGACGATCAGCACTTAGGCCTTTATCTTAACGAGATAGGACGAACGCCCGATGGCCGCCCAACTGCCTCTATAGGGAGCATGCCAGCTGCAAGAACAAATAATGATTTCAAATACTACATGCATGATGGACCGGCGGCATTCAGTTTCGAAATTGCAGGAAGAATATCGGACCGCGCTGCTTGTGAACTTGAGCAGGTTTGGAAGACCGCGTCGTCCACTGCCGACGGACTCGCTCTGATTGTCGATCTCAGTTATGTGACTGAAGTGGGTGAGACGGGCCGACGGCTGCTTCGTGATTGGCACGATGCGGGCGCACGGCTTATCGCCAAACGACCTCCTGCACGGACAATCGTCGCATCCATAACGGGACAGCCTTGCGAGAGAGTTGCCGAACGCGAACAGCATCACACATGGCGGCCGCTTGTCGCTTTTCTCTCCGTGGCGATCATGATGTTGTTCGTCCCGGTGAGCGTCATCGCAGCTCAGTTCATTGGCTGAACGGCACCGCATCATCAAGCAATTTCAACAACTTCACTTCTCTCGAGGCCCTGGCTGAATCGATAATGAGCCTGTCTGCGTCAAATGAGGATGCAGTCCTATGTGGCGGCGCCAGCACCCGAAACAGAAAAGTTGCCGGCGGATCGATATGAGGCTCTGGTCCGCCTAGCTGAGGCAATCCGCAATCACCAACAAACCGGCGATCTCTTCCACGTCCTTGTTCGGGAATTGAGCCAGGTGGTCCCATTCGACGCGGTCGCGCAATATGACGAGACGCTGAACAAAGTGAACTGGCACCTGGGGAAACAGTGCCATGCTTCAGGAAGGCCGCACGATCTCGAACAAAACGAAACGATTGCTTGGTGGGTGCAGCACCACCAGCAGGTGGTCGTGATCCAATCTGTGGATTCCGAGGATCGTTTCCCTCAAATGATGGAGATCTTGCGCGAATCCGGTATCGGTTCCCTTTGCGCATTTCCGCTGAGTACAGCTCATCGCCACCTCGGAAGTCTGATGATCGCAAGCAGTTGCCCGTTTGCGTATTCGGAGGAGGAGGTACGCTTTCTCTCGCTCGTGGTCAATCAGATCGCATTGGCGATGGACGATTCGATGAATTTTCAAGCATCGAAGCGGGCACATGAGCGGCTGGAGCTGCTTCTCGATCTCACGAACAATGTCGTTTCGAATCTTGATTTGCGCGACGTCCTCCGGGCAGCCTCGGCGAGTATCCGGCGAGTGATGCGTTGCGATGGCGTAGGCGTCGCGCTGCCCGAGCCTGGAACCGACCGGCTGCGGCTTTACGCCCTCGATTTCCCGGCAAACAAGGGGATCATCGAAGAAGGGATGCTCGCTGAAGACGAAGACGCTTCTGTGCTCGCGGCTCTGAAAACGGGCCGCGCGATTCGCGTTACCAGCAGCGAACTTCCCGAAGATCACCTGGCTCGTGCTGTCGGAGTGAAGATCTTATGCCATCTTCCTCTTGCAACTCAAAAGGGCGTCCTGGGCGTGCTGACACTGGGCAGTATGGTCGAGAACGCGTTTTCTGATGAGGAGATCGCGTTCCTGGGCCGGGTGGCGACTCAAGTTGCAATTGCGGTGGAGAACTCGATCACGTACCGCGAAATCGCGGAGCTTCGGGATCAGCTCGCGCAGGAAAAGTTGTACCTGGAAGACGAGATCCGGACAGAGCTGAAGTTCGAGGAGATCATTGGAAATAGCCTTGCGTTGCGGCGCGTGCTGGCCCAAGTCGAGACCGTCGCGCCGACCGATTCGACGGTGCTCATCTGTGGCGAGACCGGAACCGGCAAAGAGCTGATTGCCCGCGCCCTTCACAATTTAAGCTCCCGCAAATCGAACGCCTTCGTGAAGTTGAACTGCGCAGCGATTCCCACGGGATTGCTGGAGAGCGAGTTATTCGGGCATGAGAAAGGCGCATTCACCGGAGCGATTTCCCAGCGAACGGGCCGCTTCGAGCTGGCAAACCGTGGAACCGTGTTTCTGGATGAGATCGGTGAGATTCCACTGGAATTGCAGCCGAAGCTGCTGCGGGTTCTTCAGGAGCGTGAATTTGAGCGCCTGGGCAGCTCGCGCACTCTTCGAACCGACGCCAGGTTGATCGCCGCGAGCAACCGCGATCTAGCCGCAATGGTAGAAGAACAAACGTTCCGGTCTGACCTCTATTACCGCTTGAACGTTTTTCCGATTCAAGTGCCGCCGCTGCGCGACCGTCCGGAAGATATTCCGTTGCTGGTGCGCCACTTCGTACAGCAGTTTAGCAGGCGTACTAACCGCAACATCGAAACCATTCCCTCCGAAACGATGAAAGCGCTGGTCCGGTATGACTGGCCAGGCAATATTCGCGAGTTGCAAAACGTAATCGAGCGAGCCGTCATTGTGTCGGCGGGCTCGGTGTTGAAGGTTCCCCTAACTGAGTTAAAGAGCCGCGTGGCATCGAGCGCGCCAGAAATCAAGCAATCCGCGGGGAACGACATGCGCGCGTTGCTGCAGGACACTGAGCGAAAGCAGATTCTCGCAGCGTTGGAACAAGCGAAATGGATCGTCGCCGGACCGAACGGCGCGGCCGCGCTGCTGGGGCTGAAACGCTCGACGCTTCAATCGAGGATGCAGAAGCTCGGCATCCGCGTGTCGCGGAGCGCTAACGAAGTACCGAAAACTCGGTAGCTGCCGAGCCGTCCCGTTCGGCGCGCCGGCCATTTTCGGCGCGGTCTCCTATATTTCTCAATCCGATGGCGCAAGCCTCGAGTGGCGGCGGACTTGCCATATGTACTGTCCGAACGAGGCAATGCTCAGAATCACCCAAAGTGAAACGTCGAAGGAGCAGAAGTGGACGCTTTGCGGCAAGTTAAGCGGTCCCTGGGTTGCCGAACTACAAATCGCCTGGGAACGATGTCGATCCGAACGCCGGTCGGACGTCATCGATTTAAGTGACGTGACCTCGATCGATGAGCATGGAGAAAGTCTGCTGCGAAGGTTGAAACAGGATGGGGCGCGTTTCGTCGCCCGAGGCGTGGAGATGAAGGCGATTCTTTCCCATCTTCGAAGCAAGTCCGACCCGCCGCTTCGGAAATCTCTGGCGCACATCGACGGCGGCCGTGCCGGACTGGAGGAGAAAAAATAATGAGTGGCAAATCCAATAACAGAATTTTTATCGCGACCGCAGCGTTCGCAATGGCTGTATTCGCTTTGTCTGGTTGTTCTCGGACCACTTCGGCGGCCTCCGCTCCACTCTCGACCCAGGGGGTGGAGGTTGCGAGAGTGGTTCAACAAGATGTGCCGGTCTCTCGCGAATGGATTGGAACGCTGGACGGTATGGTGAACGCGGCGATCAAAGCGCAAGTTACCGGCTATTTGCTCACGCAGAATTACTCGGAAGGTTCATTCGTCAGGAAGGGCCAATTGCTGTTCGAGATTGATCCGCGCCCCTTCGAGGCTGTGCTTGACCAGGCACGCGGGCAGCTTTCGCAGGCCAACGGACAGCTTGCTCAGGCCAAGGCGCAACTGGTTCAATCGGAAGCGCAACTCGTGCAGGCGCAGGCAAATCAGCGCAAGACCCAGCTCGACTTCGATCGTTACGTTCCCCTAGCAAAACAGCAGGCGATCACACAGCAGGATCTCGATAACGCTACGCAGAACAATCTTTCGGCATTGGCTCAGGTGGACGCAGCGAGAGCGCAGATCGAAACGGCCAAGGCGCAGATCCAGGCGGCAGCCGCGGCAGTCGAAGCCGGCACAGCAGCAGTTGAAGCCGCGCAGGTCAATCTCGGATTTACGCGCCTCACTTCGCCTATTGACGGTATCGCAGGCAAGGCGCAGGTGCAGATCGGCAACTTAGTGAGTCCGGCGGGCGGGGCGATCACCACGGTGTCAACTCTCGACCCGATCAAGGCTGAGTTTACCGTGAGCGAGCAGGAGTACCTGAACTTCACACGAGGGGGGAACAATCTAAGCCGCCTTCAACTCGACCTGTTCCTGGCCGACGGCTCGACGTATCAACACAAGGGTAGGTTTCTGTTTGCGGACCGGCAGGTGGACCAGACGACCGGTGCAATTCTTCTCACTGCGCAGTTCCCGAATCCGGGAAATATCCTGCGCCCCGGCCAATACGCGAAGGTTAGGGCAGTGGTGGGGACGCGGCAAAACGCCTTGCTGGTTCCGCAACGTGCCGTCATGGAACTGCAAGGAAACTATCTCGTGGCGGTGGTGAACGATCAGAACAGAGTCGAGATAGCGAACGTGAAGGTAGGCGACCGCGTCGGCTCGCTTTGGCTGATTAACGGCGGATTGAAAGCCGGACAGCGCGTGATCGCAGACGGATCTATGAAGGTCGGCGCCGGCATGCAGGTCAATCCCAAGGAAAAATAACAATGTCGAAATTTTTTATCAACCGTCCGATCGTGGCGATGGTGATCTCGATATTGATGGTCATCGTCGGGGCGATCACGATCGTCAATCTCCCTGTATCCCAGTTCCCCAACATCGCTCCGCCCGAAGTGATGATCCAAGCGAGTTACGTTGGGGCAGATTCGCAGACCGTCGAGCAATCGGTCGCCACGCCGATTGAGCAGCAAATGAGCGGCGTCGACAACATGAACTACATGTATTCGCTGAACGCCGCGAACGGGCAGATGACTATGATTGTCGACTTCGACACCAAGACCGATCCGAACACCGATCAGATCCTGGCCCAGATGCGCGAGACTCAGGCGGCATCGCAGTTGCCCTCGGACGTGACGAACTATGGTGTGACGGTCCAAAAATCAGTGACCGCGCCTCTGATGGTGATTGGGTTGTATTCGCCAAAAGGAACGTACGACGCTCAATTTCTGGCCAACTACGCCTACATCAATTTGAACGATCAGCTCACTCGAGTACCTGGAATCGGCAATGTGCAGGTTTTTGGCGCGGGGCAATACGCGATGAGGGTATGGGTTAAGCCGGATCAGCTCGCCAAGCTGGGCATCACGGTTCCGGAAATCGTTTCGGCGATTCAAGCGCAGAATACGGTGAATCCCGCCGGGCAAATCGGTGGCGCTCCGATTCCAGCAGGACAGGAATATACGTATACTGTGCGGGCGCAGGGGAGGCTGACGTCGCCTGAGGAGTTCGGGAACGTCATCCTTCGCGAGTTGCCGGACGGCGGGATCGTTCGCGTGAAGGATGTAGCGCGTCCTGAGCTTGGATCGCAGGACTATAGCGTCACCGGGCGCTTGAACGGGAAGCCAAGCGCAATCATGGCTGTGTATCAGCTTCCAGGAACTAATGCTGTGCAAGCTGCAGCGGGCGTGAAAAAGTTGTTGGCCGAGGTGAAGCATCGATTTCCCGAAGACATGGATTACGTGATCTCACTCGACACGACGCGCTCGGTCTCGCAAGGCCTCAAGGACATCGTCATCACGCTGCTCATCGCGATTGTGCTGGTTACGCTGGTCGTGTATTTGTTCCTGCAAGGCTGGCGCGCAACGTTGATTCCCTTGCTGGCAGTTCCGGTCTCGCTCATTGGAACGTTCATTCTCTTTCCTGCGTTCGGCTTTTCAATCAATACGCTGTCCTTATTCGGACTGGTGCTGGCGATTGGACTGGTGGTGGATGACGCGATCGTCGTGGTGGAGGCAGTGGAGCGCCACATTGAAGAGGGCATGGACCCGAAGCAAGCCGCGCTGAAGGCGATGCAAGAGATTTCAGGACCTGTGATCGGAATCGCATTGGTGCTCTCGGCGGTGTTCATCCCCACTGCGTTCATACCGGGCATCACCGGCCAGCTTTATCAACAGTTCGCGGTGACGATCGCGATATCTGTGATTCTGTCGGCGTTCAATGCGCTCACGTTGAGTCCTGCGCTCTCGGCTCTGCTGCTGCGGCCCAGGATGCAGCGTCGTCGCGGTCCACTCGGGATATTCTTCGACTGGTTCAATCGCGTTTTCCGGCGGGGAACGAGTACTTACGTCAACCTGTCTCGATCGCTGATCCTGAAGAGCGCGGTCGCCTTCACGTTGCTCGCCGTTTTTGGCGCTGCGGCTGCATTCTTCGCGGGCGAAGTTCCGACCAGCTTTTTGCCGGACGAAGATCAGGGCTACATGTTCCTCCATCTTCAGCTTCCGATGGCTGCGTCGATCGAGCGGACTCAAGATGCCGCGGCGAAAATTGAAAAGATCCTGGCGGATACGCCAGGTGTGCAATACACCACCACTGTTGCCGGGTTCAGTTTGCTCAGCTTCGTGCGCACGACCTACAACGGGTTTTTCTTTGTCACGCTCAAAGATTGGGACGCGCGCAAGAGCCGAGCGGAGCAATATCAGCAAATCCTGCAACACGTCAACCAGGAGCTCGCGAAACTTCCTGACGGATTCGCTCTCAGCTTTCCGCCGCCGGCGATTCCCGGCGTCGGTACCTCGGGGGGATTCACGTTTGTCCTGGAAGATCGTTCGGGAAAAGACGTTCAGTTTCTGGCTGAGAACGTGAACAAGTTTATAGCCGCCGCGCAAAAGCGGAAGGAGCTCGCCGGAATGGTGTCAACGTTTCTTCCGGCGGTACCTCAGCAATTCATCGATGTCGATCGCGAAAAAGTCCTAAAACAAGGTGTTCCGCTAGGGGACGTGTATCGCACGATTCAAACCTTTATGGGCGGATTGTTCGTGAACTATTTCAACCGCTTCGGACGGCAGTGGCAAGTGTACGTAGAGGCAGAAGGCGACTATCGCAAGAACATGGACAGCATGAGCGACTTTTACGTCCGCAACAACAAGGGCGCGATGGTGCCTCTAACGTCGCTCGTTCACTACGAACCGCGTCCGGGACCCGAGTTCACCATGCGCTACAACTTGTACCGATCGGCGCAGATCTTCGGTAGTGCGGCGCCGGGGTACAGCTCGCAGCAGGCGATCAAAGCGCTCGAAGAAACCTATGCACAAACGATGCCTCGCGAAATGGGCTACGACTATATGGGCATGTCGTTCCAGGAGAAGAAGGCAGAGCAGGGCGTGCCTTCATGGGTGATCTTTGCTTTCTCGCTGCTGTTCGTTTTCTTGATTCTTGCGGCACTGTACGAAAGCTGGTCGCTGCCGTTTAGCGTCTTGTTGAGTACTCCCGTCGCGGTGTTCGGCGCATTTTTCATTCTCTGGCTGCGTCGAACGGTTCTGGGATTTTTTGTACCACCGTATATGATCCAGATCGAAAACGACGTTTACTCGCAGATCGGACTGGTGATGCTGATCGGCCTCGCCGCGAAGAACGCGATCTTGATCGTTGAGTTTGCAAAGGACAAGTACGAAAACGGAATGGGTCTGGTGGAAGCGGCGCTCGAAGGAGCGCGGCTCCGCCTGCGGCCGATCCTGATGACTTCATTCGCGTTCATTTTGGGCTGTGTGCCGCTGTGGATCGCCTCAGGGGCAGGTGCGGTTGGACGCCAGATTATGGGGACTACGGTGATCGGCGGAATGCTCGCGGCGAGCGCAATCGGAATTTTCCTGATTCCAGCTATTTTCTATGTGGTCGAGAGGTTATCAGGCGCGCGCCAACATGCGGCTGGGTTGAATCCCGCTCCGGCGCAAGGAGACTAACATGAAATACGGAGTCGCTCTTTTTTCAATTTTCTTGACGGCGTGCTCGGTCGGGCCGAACTATCATCGGCCGGCTGTTCAGATCCCGCAAAATTTCCGGGCGCCTGAACCGCTTCCTGCCACGCAGGCCCGTTCGCTGGCGGATCTGAAATGGTTTGAGGTCTTCAAAGACGAACAGCTACGCGGGCTGATTAGCACAGCGCTCGAAAGAAACTATGATCTAAGCTCGGCAGTCGTGAATGTCGAGGCCGCCCGCGCGAACCTCGGGATTACGCGATCGAATCAGTTTCCGAACGCCACGGCGAGCGCGAGCGTTGAGTTCACCCGCCTGTCGCGAGATGGATCGCTGCCGCTACCGGCTACCTTCGTGCCGTCGCAGAATCGAAATTGGGGCGAGGCCGGACTCAATCTCCTTTCCTATGAAATCGACATCTGGGGCCGGTTGCGCCGCGCCACTGAAGCCGCTCGGGCGAACCTCCTGAGCGCTGACGAGAATCGCAAGGCGGTGGTCACAACCCTGGTCGCGGACGTCGCCACAGACTATTTCACGCTTCGCGAACTTGATTCCGAGCTAGAGATTTCGCAACGGACGCTGGATACCCGCCGGCAATCGCTTGAACTCCTTCAATCGAAGCAGGGCGGTGGAATCGCGACGCTGCTCGATGTTCGCCAGGGCGAGCAGCTCGTGTTAACAGCGTCCGAAACGATTCCGGCACTTCAACAACAGATCGAGCAGACGGAGAATCAGATCGCTCTCTTACTTGCGCGAAGCCCCTATAGTATAGAGCGTGGGCGCGGACTCACGGAGCAGGAGCTTCCGCCCGAGGTGCCGACAGGACTTCCTTCGGCGCTGCTGGAACGCCGCCCCGATATTCGTGCCGCTGAGCAGAACCTGGTCGCCGCGAATGCCAATATCGGAGTCGCAAAGGCGGCATATTTTCCGCAAATCAGTCTGAGTGGATTTCTCGGCGGTCAAAGCAGTCAACTGACCAGCCTGTTCAACGGGCCGCACAGCGCGTGGACCTTTGTGCCGCAAGTAACGCAGCCGGTCTTCACTGCGGGACGGCTCCGCTCCACCGTCCGTTTGGCGGAGGCGCAACAGCAAGCAGCGCTGATCCAATACGAGAAGACAATTCAGACCGCGTTTACCGAGGTATCGAATGCACTGATTGCGCATCAAAGAGTCCGCGAAAGCCGAATCGAGCAGGAAGCGTTGGTGACGGCGCTTAGCGACCGCAAGCGCCTGGCCTATGTTCGGTATCAGGGCGGCGTAGATACGTTGCTGAACGCGCTGGACGCGGATCGGGATTTGTTTCAAGCGGAACTCGCATTGTCGCAGATCCGGCTGAATGAGCTGCTGAGCGTCGTTCAACTCTACAAGGCTCTCGGCGGGGGATGGCAATCCTGAGCTCGGCTAGATGGTCCCGCAAACATTGCCGTGTCGGCCCGTTTTCCTTATACCCGGTTAACGCAGAAAGACTAAATCTTCATCCCGATATCCTCATCTTCGCAGACAGCGCCTCGTCCGATGATGGCAGACGCTCTGATAGATGGAGATGCGATGAATGTGTTTCGCAGCAGGGCGCTCGGCGGCCTCGCGTTAGTTTGCGTTGCGGGGCTGACGCTCATGGTCGGTATTGCGATGCGGTCGGCGGATGGCCGCGTCAATGCGCCGCAACCGCCAATTTACTCGCCCTATCCTGCCGGGCTGATCCCGAAGGACCTGCAGGCCGAAATGGATCGGGTAAATAGCGAGATCGAGGACCTCGAACAGGAAGCGATCTCGCAATGGCGGGCGCTGCCAAAGAACAGCGGTACGACCATGCGGCAGATTCAATTGCTTGGGAAAATTGAAATCTACGACAAGAACCTGTCGGTCAACCGGAATCAAGCGTGCGCTTTCTGCCATATGCCGTACACGGGTTTTTCGGGGCCCATCTCATCCGTGAACGCAACGGTCGTCGCGTATCCAGGTTCGGTACATTACCGGTTCGGCAAACGCAAGCCGCAAGGTTACACGTATTCGCCCTATTATCCGGTTCTGCAATATAACCGGGCGCAATCCAACTTCTATGGTGGCAACTTCTGGGATCTGCGTGCGACGGGATACCGGATCCAGAGCCCCGATGCGGAGCAAGCGCAAGGACCACCGCACGATACACAGGAAATGGGCTTTCCCGATACCGCGTGCGCCGTCTACCGCATCGCAAATGGCGCCTATGCCGGGATCTTCACCACAGTTTGGGGCCCGCAGGCTTTTGCGATTCGCTGGCCGGCACAAGCGGAAAAGATCTGCAGCACACCTGGCGGTGCTTTTGGAAGCAATATGGCGCCGCTCGAGTTGAGGCCGGAAGATCGGGGCCAAGCCGAGACCGCCTACGATCAATACGCACTCGCGATCACAGCGTATGAGCAGTCGCCAGATATCAGTCCATTCTCTTCGAAATTTGACGCCGCCCTCGGCTCTCCCGACAAGAAAATCTTGACCTCCGATGAGCAGGCCGGTTGGGACCTGTTTCGCGGAAAGGCCAAGTGCAACACCTGTCACCTGGATGGGACCCAAAGTTCTTTCCAGGAATCCAGCCGCGGCTCCAACGGCACTACGGCGCCCGGCAACGCTGCAAGCTTGGCCCCGCTGTTCACTGACTTCACGTCTTCAAACCTGGGAGTGCCTCGAAATCCGCAGAATCCTTTCTACTACCAGAACAAGCCGGACGCTTACGGTTTCACTCCCAATCCGGAAGGGTCTCGATTCATCGAATTCGGAGTGGGAACGTTTCTCCGCGGTAAGTCCGGGGACCCTCTCCCGAACTCCGAGTGGGCACAGTACGCCAAAACGTTTGACGGCAAGATGCAGGTTTCGAGTCTGCGCAACGTCGACATGCGTCCTGATTCCACTTTCATAAAGTCGTACATGCACAATGGCTACCTGAAAAGCCTTAAAGAGGTCGTGCACTTCTACAATACGCGCGACATCTACAAGGCGAAGGGCGCGACGTGCCCGGCCCGCACAGAAAAGCTAACCTGCTGGCCTCCTCCCGAAGTTCCGAACAACGTCGATACCACCACCGGCAATCTCGGACTCACCGACAAAGAAGAAGACCAGGTTGTTGCGTTTCTGCGCACGCTGACTGACGGGTACATGTTCCCGTACACGGATGGCAACAGCTATCGATCCTCGCACGCTCAGGCGTCGTATCCCCGCAAGTAGAGAAGAAGCCGCTATCGGCATCGCCTGATCGGTCTTGCCGCGGAGTTGTCTTGTCGCCGTGGCGCTTGACGATTGAGGAGACCCCAGTAAATGCCGCTGCGCCATCTAGGCCGCATCAACGCCCATAGACCGTTTGGCTATGCCTGGAGGTTGGCAACTATGCGAAGATTTGCGGCGTTCCTCATCATTTACAGCACCCTAACAATTCCCGCCGTCGCTCAGCGAGGCGGCCGTGGTTTTCGTGGCGGAACAAGTCGTTTCGGAAGGGGCTACGTCGGCCCGCGCTATGGCGGCCCATTCTTCAACCCTGAATTCAGAGGATTTCAGGGAGGTTTCTTTCCGTGGGAGAGCTATGTCGGTTTCGGCTTTTCTGGAAGCTGGCCCGATTACGGCATGGGATGGGACCATTCCGATTACGGCTACGATGAGTACGGATACTCTGAATATGGCTACGCTCCACCATACTCGTATCCGGTCTACTTCAGTCCGGGGCCGACGCCTCCCGTTTTGCAGCAGTCGCCTCCGAAAGTTGTAGAGTACACGGGACCTGCTTTTACCTGCCCGCAAGCGAACGGAAAACCGGTTTACCGGATCGCCGTCCCGGCAGATACTCGGGAGCGTAAAATCCCGCCGACATACCAGAACAACCTTTGGGTGGTTCAGGACTACTCGTTCGCCAACGGAACTCTCAAGTTCACGACAGTGGACGGCGAGCAGAAACAAACGCCGATTCGCTCGGTGGATCGCGACCTCACACTCCAGCTAAACCGTGAATGTGGCTCGAATTTCCACTTTCCTAAGTAGAGAAGGCCGGACCTTGTTCGATCAGCCTAGTTCAAGCCCGCGAAATTGTAGATCACGGTCGCGATTGACTTTTCAGCTCCGGCCATACCGTACGTATCGCCGGCACCCTCAATCACGTAAAATTCGTTGGCCGCGTGGGCACGGCCGCCTAACCCGACGGCGCCTCCACCGATCGCCATCCCGACCGGCGATACCCGTTGCCCGACCTTCCCGTTGTTGAAAAGATATGACGGCCAGTAGCCGCCCGTCTCAGCCGGCGTGGGGACGTGATTGGCGGCCATGAACCGGCGCGCCTTCGCCCCGAACGCGTCGTACATCTTCTGGGCCGCCTTGTTGAGTTCGTTGTCCGCTTCGACAGTCGACCAGGGAACGTCGCCGATCACCTTGAGTTCTACGTCCTTGTATCCGTTCTTATCCAGTTGCGCCCGGATCTTCTTGACCAGATCCATGCCGTTCATATTCGGGACGTAGCGGATATTGTGTTTGGACGTGACTTTATTTGGCAGAATCGCGCCCGCTGCATCGGCATACATGTTTCCGCCCCAGATTCCGTCCAGATTGAAAGAGGTTCCGAAGTTCTGCATCTTGAGAACATCAAACGGAGTGTCCGCGATAAAGCGGGCAACGCCCAGGTTTGTCTCCATGGTCTTAATGTCGGCGTCGTCCGTTCGCTTTTTCAGCTTATCCAGTTGGTCTTGGGACGGAGGAAGCTTGTTCTCGTTCCAACCCTCGATCAACGGAGTGTTTCCGTCATTGGAAACCAGCGACGCCAGCATCTTGATGTGCCGCCAAGCCGGACTGTCCACGGAACGCTTATTCGAGCCGTGAATGTCAGACTCGACTGGTCCGCGGCCCCAGCTCTTGCCGCTCGTGGTCAATTGAATATAGACACAACCTTCGGAGCTTCCCATGCCTAGCATCGCGTCTGCGCCCTTGAAAAGATCCGGATGATCCCGGACAAAGTTTCGCAGCCCGATATCCATACGTTCCTCATCGCCTTCGGCAACGAAGATCACGTTGACAGGCAATTTTCCCCGTACCTCTCGAATTGCTTTCAAGGCGTTATATTGGGCCATTTCAGGCCCTTTGGAATTGGTCGCGCCTCGGGCGACGAGCACCTTCTTAAACTCGCCCTGCTCTACGATGGCCGCATCAAATGGGGGTACGCGCCATACATCCGGCTGCGTTACCGGCATGGTGTCGTATTGCCAGTAGATGACGATCGTCTTGGGAGCGCCGTCATCGCACTTGGCGTAGACAACGGGATTGCCGGGTAAACCCCATTCTGTGACCCCGGTGTCGTAGACCTTGGACTGCTGGCAGCCAAGTTCGTCGAAGAAGCCTTTCACCATTTCCGCAGTCTCGGGGATGCCCTCGCCGCTGTTGGAGATGCTCGGCTGGCGAATCCACTTTTGAAGCCTTTCCACATGCTCGTCGAAGTGCTCATCGATGTGAGCGTAGACCTTCTTGAGTTCTTCGCTCTTGATTTTCGACAGATCGATGTGGGCTTTCGTATCGCCGTCGGGACGATACTTGTGAGTCAGATGCTCGGTTTTGACTGACGCCGACACTGACGATGGCTTATTGGAACATCCCGTTAATACGGCCGCGATTCCCAAAGTCATTGTGATCACCCAACGCATTTGAAGCACCTCCTAAATTGGCAAAACTCCGTCGACACTGTCCACGTACCCCTGGCTCAGTTAGGGCCAGTCAAATCAGCTCACTCGTACCGCAGCGCGTTGATCGGATCCAGCCGCGAAGCGCGTCGCGCCGGATAAAAGCCGAAGAACACACCGACTACGGCGGCGATGCCAAACGCCAGCGCTACCGATCCCAACGATACGGATGCCGGCCATTCCAGTAAATTCGTGATCAGAAAGGCAGAGATAAAACCCAGCGTGATTCCCGCCAGGCCTCCGCAGAGCCCCAGGGTAACCGCCTCGACCAGAAACTGCAGGAGGACATCGCGGGAGCGCGCTCCAACGGCTCGCAAGATTCCGATTTCGCGCGTTCGCTCTGTCACTGAAAGAAGCATCGTGTTCATGATCCCGATGCCCCCGACCACGAGAGAAATCGTCGCGATCGCACCCAGCAGCGCTGTCATCGTCATGCCCGCGCGGTTCAGCGTCCCGGCCATCTCCTGCATGTTGATCTGGTCCACTTTAGGCATATTTGCAAGAATGAACGCGGCAACGGAAGTGTACAGTCCCTTAGTCAACGCTTCCGCCGCCTGCGTCTTCACTGTAAAGTCGTCCGGCACCATGTAGCTTCCCGGGCCCCCGGGCATCTGATTCCCGGGCAGTCCTGTCCTCCGTACTCGCTCCATGGCAGCGGCCGTATCAAGATGATGCCGTTTCCTAAGAAGCGCGCGGATTTCTCCGGCGATCGGCGTTGCCTCGCCAGCATGTGCGGCGAAGACAGTGACGCTGTGAACATAGGCAATGCCGAGCAAGGTCTGCAGAGTGGGATACGGAATGAAAATGCTCTCGATTTGTTCGTCATCGTCGCTGGACGATACGCCGATCACCCGAAATGTCGCGTTGTGGAGCACAATCGCCTTGCCGACAGGATTGGCATCGTCTCCAAACAAACGGTCGCGTGCCACCTTACCAAGAACTGCGACAGCCGCGCCGGAAGACACATCCGAAGGCTTGAAGAACGTACCCGGTTTGACGGCCCAGCCTTCAATCTGAGAAAAGGACGCGCCTGTGCCGAACACTTGCATGAAGACCCGCTGGCTGCCCGCCGAAACCCAGCCGCGGAACCGCACGCCGGGTGAGTAATACTTTACACCCGGGACTTTTGCGATTTCTTCCGCATCCTCAGGAGTAAGTGTCGTGGCTGCGCCGAGGCCACTCGGAATATTCGACTCGGACCCGCCGCGCGTGTAATTGCCCGCCCGCACATTGATGAGCGCGGTGCCAGCCGATTGAAGACTATCGGATACCGTTTCCCGCGCACCCGTGCCAAGTCCAACCATTGCGATTACGGCCGCTACACCGATCGTCATACCTAGCATTGTTAACGCCGTCCGCAGCTTGTGCCGCCCCATGGCCCTGATCGCGACGCGAAGACTTGTAGACAGCATTATTCGAACCTGAGGGACTCGATGGGAGAAATCTCGGACGCCTGCCGTGCTGGATAATACCCAAAAAAGATTCCAACGGCGGTGGCGAGCCCAAAGGACACGACGACGGAGATAGGGGAGATACTTGCCGACCAGGCAGCCCAACGGGAGATACTCATCGAAGCCACTACGCCGGTAAAGATGCCTAGCAAGCCCCCCAGAACGCTGAGAGTGGTGGCTTCCGCCAGGAATTGAAGCAGCACGTCTTTGGCGCGCGCTCCAACCGCCCTGCGCAGGCCGATTTCCTTCGTGCGCTCCGTCACAGATAGCAGCATGATATTCATGATCCCGATCCCGCCAACCAGTAGGGAGACTGCCGCGATGCCGGCCAGTAGCGCGGTCATCGTCCGGCTGGCTCGATCCAGGGTCTTGCCGAGCTGTTGGAGCGTTACCTTTTCGAGACCCGCGACATTTCCAACTACGGAGCGCGCTACCTCTGGCCGCATTCCGCCCCTCGCCAGCGCTTGCTTGGCTTGAGTCGTTATGGTGAAGTCGTCAGCCTTGTATGCGGCAATCTGATGGCGCTGCCGCAGCAGCTCAGTGATCGCTTTGGTCAGGCGGGTCACGTCGCCCGTAGATGCTGCGGTCACCGTGATGTCGTTCAGCTTCGAGAGATTCAGCAGTCTGTGAATCGTCGTGAACGGCACGTAGACAGCGTCGAACTGATCGTCGCCCGGCGCTGGTGGAGTGAGCCAGCTTCCGCTGGTCACGACACCGACAATCTTAAACGGCTGCTTCCAAATCGCCACTTGCTTCCCGACCGGGTCGTTCTTTCCAAAAAGTCTTTCGGCGACTACTGATCCGAGCACAATCACCTGTCTCTCATTTCGCTCTTCGCTGCGATCGTAAAAGCGTCCGCGCTCAAACCTCCAAGCGCGACGGATGGAAGGCAGTGATACGTCATCGCCGTGCAGTCGCGTGAACCAGTGCTGGTTACCCGCCGCGACGCGCGCGTTCTCATGCACGCCCTCGGAGACATACTGCACCCCGCGCAACTTTCGGATGGCATCGGCATCCGTCCTCAAGAGCGTAGCCGCTGAACCCAGGCCCGCTTCAGTGTCCCCGAGTCTCTGAGCGGCCGTGGGATGGTCATGCTTTACCAAAGGGTCGTCCTCTGGGTGGAATGCCAAAACTAGCGGCAGCCCGTTTCTGCGCGACCAGACCGCCGGACGAAAAACCGACTCCTCAGCGTCCGGCAGCGCCAACCTCGCATTCTCCTCGATTGCCGCCCCATCATCTTCGGTCTTAACCTTGTAGTTCCCGGCGGTGATGAAGATGAGGTTCATTCCCGCGGCTTTCACTTGGTCCTGAATGGCAGTCTGTGCGCCGCTTCCGATCGCAATCATCGTGAGCACCGTTGCAACGCCGATCGTGATGCCCAGGATCGTCAGCACTGTTTGCAGCTTGTTTTTCGCAAGGGCTTTTAACGCGACGCGAAAGCACGATTGCAGATTCACGACAGTCCCCTCTGCGCGACCCGCGATTCAGCCAGCCGGTCGCTATTCCCTCGGTCCGAAATAATGCCTCCGTCTTTGATGGTCAATATCCGGGTGCCGTATTCGGCAACCTGCTGCTCATGGGTGATGAGGACGATCGTAATTCCGCGCTGTTCCCTGAGCGATTGAAAAATGTCCATGATCTCGATGCTGATGTTGCTGTCCAGGTTACCGGTCGGCTCGTCTGCCAACAGAATCGAGGGATTATTCAAGAGTGCCCGGGCAATTGCAACGCGTTGCTGCTGTCCGCCGGAGAGCTGGTTTGGATAGTGGTTTGCGCGGTCGTCGAGGCCAACGGCCGAGAGCGCGGCCATTGCGCGGCTCCTTCGTTCTTTCGATGATACTTGGCTGGGGCCGTAGAGCAGCGGCAACTCGACGTTCTCAAACGCAGAAGTTCGCGCCAGCAGATTGAAGCCCTGAAATACGAAACCGATTTCCCGGTTTCGAATAAACGAGAGTTCGTCGTCGCTCAAGCTCGAAACATCTTTACCATTCAGCTCGTAACTCCCACTCGTTGGTTTGTCCAGGCATCCGAGGATGTGCATCAGCGTGGATTTTCCCGAGCCCGAAGAACCGATGACAGTCACGAACTCACCAGCGTCAATATCCAGCGAGACTCCGCGCAGAGCGTGGACGGCGATTTCACCTAAGTAATATGTCTTAGCGAGATTGCGGACACGAATAACGGGGCTCACGCCGCCCTCAGAATGTCGGAAAGCTTCTGGCTGTTGAACGCTCGGCAACTGGTCATATGCATCGACCGAATAGTCTCCGTATTGTATGACATCTGCAGCTTCGGGAGATGTCCCGCTCGCGTCCGGTAATTCCCTACAGCAGCCAAGTCTTGTCAGACCGCCTGGTACAAGCGGGAGATCTTTTACTGAGGCGGCGGGGCCACAATTGCCACCGCGCTGTGAGTTAGCGGAGAATCTCGACTGCGAGGATTCCTGGCTTACGCAACTTCTGCTCAGAAAGCTGCTCGCCTTCCATTCGCAACGCTATCTTAGCGAGTTTAGGACCAGCGCAGCGGGGTTGTCAACCTTTTCGAATTCATGGCTGGAAGGCAGTAGCGCGGTGCTCACCTAGGTTGGAGCAATCCACAAGAGAGAGTTCCGAACGGACGATCTGCCGATAACGCCGCCAGGATTCTTCGCGGGAGCTTGGCTGTCCGGCATTTTCGATCAAGCAGCGCATCGCGAGTCGTTTCCCGAGTGTATACGTGAGCATGTAGGAACGATACTCGTTTAGGTACTTAAGCGTTGCTTCTGAATGAGCCATGAGCAACTGTTTCTTCAACGCTGCGGCGGCGCGCACGAATTCCAGCTTGCCGTCGAGATAGTCCCGCGCAATCGGCACTTGGTAGCCTTGCAAGTGATCTACCAGGCGCTCGACTCGCAGATATTGCTCGGCCGTGCGTTTGTCAAAGCCGGCCAGGGGAAAAAGTTCATCACGCTCGAACTGGAGCCGCGTATGTTCTGGAAACGCGAGCTGACCCGCGACGTTTGCGGCCGCTTCCGACACAAACGATTGCGGGCTGAAGCTGAGTTGTGCGGCGAGTTCCATCCGCCCGTTTCCTCGAACGCTCTCGGCGTCCACGAGCGAGTTGTAGACATGGTGTCCCGGGTACCCCTCATGACAGGCCAGCTCAAGTGCGCGATCAATCGTCAGAGGAAAATCGGTGTTGATTTCTATTCGGCTTCGAAAATTTCCCAAGTAGTCGCTGAAAGCGCTCCATGGCTTGTTGTTCACATACTCGATGCGCACTTGTTCTCCCGGCGGTAGCGTGATGTACGCAATCGTTCGGTCGCGGCATGCCTGCATTGCATGGTCAATGACCGTAGGCAAAAGGTCGGTCGGCACAATGAACTTTTGATCGAATGCGGCATAGCGCATCGCAAGTGGATCAGATCCCGGCAGTAGTCGCGCGATCTCAGCCTGAATTTGCTCTAGTCCCTTCGACGTGTCACCGGCTGGAGGCTTGACGCCAAAAAAAACTTCGGCTTCTTCATCGAAATTGCGGCGAGTCCCCAGCAGAAGGTCGGCTCTGGCTGAAATCGCTCGGAGCTGGTTGATCAGGAAAGCGCCCCTCGGTGCGTTAGTGCTCCCCGGCGAGGAGTTGAGCCGCTCGATCAATGTCTGAGCCGATCGTTTGATCTCTCGAAGCGAAGGTGGGTTTTCGCGAACGCCGGAGACCTGCGCGGCGGGGCCGTAGTAGTAGTCGAGTGAATCCGGGTCTCGCGCTCCGAGTGCCACGGCAAGACGCAAGTACTGCTCGACTGAATTGTCCGTGGAGCTGAGACGGCCGGCCGAGCAACCTGTCAGTAACCACAAGCCCAAGAGTAACCACAAGACTCGTATGTTCAGCGCACGGTCTGCGCGAGCTCGGCGAAACGCGATCCTGCTAGCATATCACCACGGCGCTAAGCTCCTCATGCAAAGGACAAGACTGTCATTCTTTTTTTTCTCGATCCTGCTGTACTTCGGCTGCGGCAGCCGCGACAAGCCCTCAACGGATACTCAACCGATGGCGGCCGCGCCGCAACCAGACACCCCAGCAAGCAGGCCTGCATATCGAGGCGACGTCGTTGTCAACGCCGACCTGCGTCTCGACGCCTCGGTCACGCAGCAAGGGGAATACGCGATTGCGCTGCACGATGCCCACGGTTACGAAATTCCGGCCACAACGATTTCCAACGTGACGCTGAAGCTTCAACGGTCCGGCGGCGCGTCTCAACCGGTTAACTTGAAGATCGATTCTGCGGGAGAAAGCTGGATCGGAACCGGCGCGCCTATCTCGGATTCCGTCACTACCGCTGCAGTAGCGCTTTCCTTCCGCGGAGAAACTCTGACAGCCTCGCTGCCTCTTTCGAAAATCGATGCCCATGCGGACTATGTCTGCCCGATGCACGCCGATGTCCGCTCCCAAAATCCCGGAGTTTGCCCTCGATGCGGGATGACGTTGGTTTTGGGTCTTCCGAAACCCGTGCCGTACCCGTTAGACGTAACTGCCATACCGGAGAAATTTACTGCTGGCCAGAGCGTGCGATTGAGATTCGCCGTGAAAAATCCGAAAACGGGATCAAAGGTACAAAGCTTTGAAGTCGTCCACGAACGACTCTTTCATCTGTTCATTTTGAGCTCCGACCTCAAGTACTTTGTTCACGATCATCCGGAGGTCAAGAACGACGGCTCCTTTGAATACGACGAAGTGTTTCCAAAACCTGGAATGTACCGCGTCGTCGCAGACTTCTATCCGTCGGGCGGAACGCCACAGCTAATCCCGAAACCGGTCGCTGTCCCAGGAGCGGCGGGCCAGCCCGTGCCTTCCGGGCGTGCAAAGCTCAATGCGGATACGGGCGCACAAAACGGACAAAATACTTCGGTGGAACTGGCGCTAGAGCCGGTTCAGCCGCGCGCCGGCGAGGAGACGTCGATCCTATTTCGCATGAAGCCAGGCGATGCTATGGAACGCTACCTGGGAGCATGGGCCCATATACTTATCGCCAGCGATGATTTGGTCGATCTCGTACACGAGCATCCATCTGAGACAAATGGCGGAGCTCAGATGCTCTTGCGCTTTACCTTCCCACGGCCACGCACATATCGGCTATGGCTCCAATTCCAGCGGCACGGCGTCGTAAACACGGTGGCCTTCAACATACCCACGCTGGCTGCGAAAGCGAAGTAACTACCACCTTGGCGGATCAACCCAGGTGCCAATGTCTGCGTTGGCGACGCTCGAGCCATACAAAGGCGGCGGAGCGAGCCAATCCATGGCGGAGTCGCCGATCGGTGCGCCCGGAGGAGGCGCTGGGGCAGGCATCGGCTTCATCGGATCCGCCGGACGTTCCAAGAATCGCTTGATGTCCGCGGCCAGCAACTGATGCTCGGCCTGCTCGGTCTCGCCTTGTACCGTTTCTGCGCGCAGACGATTGGCGAGCTTCGATAGCTTTGACGTTGCGATGGCGCGAGCCTGATCGTTCGGCGCGCCCGTTGCGAGCCACATCACGCGATCCACCAGCACGCGTTCCTCGGCGCGGCGCACCGAACCTTCGTATGGCGACGTCACTGGCGCATCCAACGTGGCTTTGACCAGACGATCGATCACTTCTTCGAGCCCTGGCAGCGTGGGATCAACGGCATGTTGCGCCACCAAACGCGCCGCACGGTCCAATTGCAATGTGTAACCTATGGTCACGTCGGAGGCGACCGTGGCGGGGCTGAGAGGATCGAAGGCATCGCCGGTGGTGCGCGGGAACAACTCGCGGTGGCGTCCATATCCGGGAGGCCGCGCGGTAATTGCGTCCAGGGCTGCTTTGGGCACCGTCAATTCGGACGGTTTCAACGTCGCGGCCAACGCATCCAGCGCTTTGCGCTGATCGTTGGCGCTAACCCACTTGGTGGGAACGCGGCCATCGCCGCGCATGGCGTAGATGTAATCCTGACCGGCAATCATCGACGCAGTGGACTCGACCGAGTAGCGATGATACATGAAGATCGGTACCAGCGGCTCTTCGATCGTCGCCATCGGAGCGCCGTGGCGGATGGTGTGTTCGCCGATCTTGTCGAGTGCCGCCCGGCGAATCTTCATAAGTCGATTCAACTCGTCAGCCTGGTTCACGCCGTTCGACCATTGATCGGCCTTCGGATGCAAGTCGTCATCCTGGTTAGTTAGGTAAATCAAGTCTTGAGACCAGGCTTCGTCGATAATGCGAGTCAACGCAGCTTGTTCATCACCTGGTGGGAGCTGACGGTAGCCGTAATTGATCGCGACCTTGTCCCAGTCACCGATGTGCTGGGGATACGCGTCGGAGATGTCGATAGTCCCGTCAGCCTTCAAGCTTTCGAGCGGATGCGGATAATCCATCACCGAGATCCAGCCCTTGGTGCTGTCGTAATAGTTGTGGCCGAGGCCCAACGTGTGACCAACCTCATGCGCGGCCAGCTGCCGGATTCGCTTCAGTGCGGTCTGATACAGAATTTCCGGCCGTTCGTTCCCGGTCATATATGGCGAAAGGAGTCCTTCGAAGATCAGATAATCCTGACGGTCGCGCAGCGAGCCCAGGGTGACGGTACCTTTGATAATTTCGCCCGTGCGTGGATCGTTGACGGTACCTCCGCTGCTCCATCCGCGCGTGGAGCGATGCACCCAATTGATCATGTTGTAGCGAATATCCATGGGATCTGCGCCTTCGGGCAGCACGGCCACCTTGAACCCATTGCGAAAGCCCGCGGCTTCGAAGGCCTGATTCCACCAACTGGCGCCTTCGATGAGAGCTTTCTTGACATCCTCGGGCGCGCCGGGATCCACCCAGTATTCGATAGGCTTCACGGGGTCGCTCATCGCCGCCGTGGGATCTTTCTTCTCCAGACGATGACGCCGGATGTAGTGCTTCACCATCGGATCACCGATCGGGACGCTGTAGTCGACGAAGGCAATCCCGCCGTAGCCGGCTCGCGGATCGTCTTCGCGCGGCTTGTAATTTCCGTCCGGCAATTCGACCAGCGAATAATGCTCACGCAAGGTCACCGCTTCGGCAGTCGGGGTTACGCTAGCCACCGAGCCCGAGAACAATCCTCCACCGAACCCGCCGCCGCGCCCACCAGCGGAGCCGATTGGCGGAGGCCCTTCGACCGGTCCGCCCCCGCCGCTACCACGCCCACCTGCGTTCTCGTTGCTGAAGGTCAGGGTTACTTCGATCTCGGTGTTCTTTGGAAACGACCTGGTGCGCGCCATGAAGATGGCGCTGCGCGCCCGATCGACTCGATACGGGCCTGGCCGCAGCGCAGCCGCTGCTCCGTGGCCGTCGCGGAGGACGAACTCAGTTGCATCCACGAGCACGTGGCCGTTGGTCTCGGCGGCGGCGGTGAAACCGAAGAGAACCGAAGTTGCGAAAGAATCGGCTACGGATCGTCTCTCGGCAGCGTTGGAGCTCGATGAGCGGAAGGACTCGTTCGCTTGCACTAAGAGGACTTTCGGCCCGATACGCTGGAACGACACAAGACGGCCACCGCCGCCCTGTCCGCGATCGAGGCCAATGTCGTTCGATCCGAGCCCGGCCGCCAGCCCAGTCGTGTAAAGAAATTCTGTATCGAAGTGCGGGACCTCAAGAAACAGGCTGCCGCTTCGCTCGTCCCAGTAGAGCGGAAAATATCCGTCCAGTTTCTGCATGCCCGCGGTGCGTTCTTCGATCGAGGGCATGCGCCCGCCCGAGGGAGTGCTGCCGCCGCGGCCTTGAGCGAACAGCGCCCAAGGCGCAACGGAAACAACGACTGCAAAAGTAAGAGACGCTCGTAACATAGGGTTCATTGTAACGATCCCTGGGAGCATGCTGGCAAATGGTGGTTATCGCTAGAATGACCTTGTGCAGCCGGGAATGCGAGGAGCCGTCACGTGAGACAACTGCTCAATATCGGCTACGCAGTCCTTTTCGCACAAGTGCTGTGCCCTAAAATAAGAGCTCAAGTCTATGCTGATAACTTACCGGTGGATCATCCGGCGATTCAATACTGGCAAACCGCGCCGAATGATCCCATAGCCCGTCTGGCCAAGCAGATCGAAAGCGGCAAGGTCAAGCTGGAATACCAGGAGGGCGGGCTTGGGTATTTACCGAGTCTCCTCGAGCTCCTTGGGATTAACTCCGACTCGCAAGCCCTGGTTTTTTCGAAGACCAGCTTTCAGGCAAGTAAAATCTCGCCTCGAAATCCTCGCGCAATTTACTTCAGCGACGACGCTGCTGTCGGATGGGTGCAGGGAGGCGAAGGATTTGAACTTGCAGGGCTCGATCCTCGCCAAGGAATCGTTTTCTATTCTCTGGCCCTTCAGAAGACGCCGACTCCTCGCATTGTTCGGCGCGATGTCTGTCTGAAATGTCATCAAGGCCCGGCGACGTCCGGAGTGCCGGGAATTTTCGTCGGCTCGGTGTTTCCGGACCCGTCCGGAAATCCGAGTGCCGTGGGCGCCATTGTCACCGATTACCGGACTGCTTTCGAGGACCGATGGGGAGGGTGGTATGTAAATGCGCAGCGCGGCGAGCAGCGTGATCGGGCCAATTCAGTTGCACCGAACCCAGCCGAACCGGAGGCTCTCGAAACAGAAGGCCGCCAGAATCTTACTCGCTTTGTCAGAGAGTTCGACGCGACTGGTTATCTGACGCCGATCAGCGACATCGTCGCCCTAATGACATTCGAGCATCAGACGCAAATGACGAATCTGATGACGCGCGTGGGATGGGAGGCGCGAATCGCGGAACATGATCAGGCAGGCGCGGCGCAGACCGACGCCGGCGTTGAAACACTGGTCGCGTACATGTTATTCGCCGAGGAAGCCCCGCTGCGCGCGACCATCGAAGGCGTGTCTACGTTTGCGAAGACTTTTCCGCAGCGCGGGCCGCGGGACCGGCGCGGCCGATCTCTTCGCGATTTTGATCTGGAAACGCGGCTGTTCAAGTATCCACTCAGCTACATGATCTATAGCGCAGCTTTCGACAACATGCCTTCCGATGTTCGCGAGCGAGTTTATAAGCGCCTCCACGAAATCTTGACGGGCCAAGATCGGAGCGGGAAATTCGCCAAGCTATCCGCCGAAGACCGAAAATCGATTCTCGAGATCGTCGCTGACACGAAAACGAATCTCCCTGAGGATTGGCGGGCTACTGGATCGCGAGTTTCCCGGTAAGATATTTCCATGCGCTTGCTGATTAGTTTTTTGCTCGTCTTGACCGCTCTCTCCGCTCAAGACAAGCAAGAGAAAAAAGAAATACCGAATCCTACCAATTTGAAGATCTTGAAGCTCACTGCCGGCTCAGAAGTTCGGCAGGTTATGCGGACGTTCACCTCCGGTCTCGGCGTACAGTGCAACTACTGCCACGCTCAGGGGAACATGGCGAGTGACGAGAACCCCAAGAAGGAAATCGCCAGGCACATGATCGAGATGACGCAAAAAATCAATGCGGGATTCACGGACGGCAAGATGCACGTGACTTGCTTCACGTGCCATCGCGGGGAAGCGGAACCGAAGACTGTGCCCGAGCCGAAACCTTGAGCGTTATTGCTTGTCGCCGTTCTTAGCGGGCGCTTTCTTCTCTTCCTTTGGCGCGACTAGGCACTGATCGGATCGGCAGTTGTGGGAATTGGCCGAACCGAGCTTTTCGAGCATCGCTACAGTCTCCGGATGCGGGATTCCAAAGCGGGTGGGGCCGTTCGCCATATCGGCCACAGTGTTCTTGTCCTTTGCCACAGCCTTGACGTCCGCGCCTTTCTCTATTAGGTAGTCAATCATGTCGTGATTGCCTAAATAGGCCGCGCCGTGCAGCGGAGTGTAGCCGCGGTCGTCGGCGGCATTCACGTCCGCGCCGAGTTGCACGCAATATTTCACGGCTGTCATCCAGGAATCGGGCGCGTTCATACTGTAGTGATATCCCCAACCGATGCCGGACGCCGCCATCAAAGGCGTTGTGCCGTGGAGCGTGGGGAGATCAGGATCGGCGCCGTGTTGAACCAGGAGGCGCATCGCGTCAACGTCGGTGGATTGGGCGGCACGCCAGAACGCCGTGGCCCCGGCCGTGTCAACCCAGGAGTGATCGCCGAATGCGCGGAACCAAAGCCTTTTCGTGATTCGAGCGTTCGGATTGGCGCCAGCTTCCAACAGCGCCTTCATTAAATCCAGGTATCCGACTTTCTCTTCGCCCGTGCTCGGCGCTGGGAACCAACCCTTAGGCGCCCATTGCACATCGATCACAGCATACAGCGCAGTCAAGCCCAGGTTGTTGGCGAGATTCGGATTCGCGTTCCAGTCGACTAGAAACTTCGCGAAATCGAAGTGGCCATTCATAGCAGCCAAAACGAGTGGGCTGGTCTTCTCTGAAATTGAGACCTGATTGATATCGGCGCCGCCTTGGAGCAGAGCGCGAGCTGCATCGATTTGGCCGCCGCGGGCCGCATATAGCAAGGCAGTCAATCCGCCCAGGTCGGTGGTTCCGCGCTCACGTCCGATTCCCCCAAAATTGCCGTTGGGGTCTTCCCCTTTGGGTTTGTCTCCAGGCAGGCGTTTCTCCAATTCATCCACTTTGGCGCTTAGCTTCTGAACCAAATCCTTGAGGTCGCCGGAGTCGGGTTTGCCTGAAGCATAAACGGAGCCTTTAAGTCCCATCGATCGCGCGAGAGCATCTAGAGAGGTCTTCTGATCTGCCTCTGATTCCTTGGCGGGTGCGGCAGCCGGTTTGGCCTCCTTTTCCTTTTCTTCCGGCATCGGATCGTCGAAGCGGGGGCCTGGTTTGGGAAGCTTCAGGGCCTTGGTGGTAACACTCGGATCCGCGCTGTGATCCATGAGAACTCTGATCGCAGCACCGCGATTGAGCGCCGCAGCGAACATGAGAGCCGTTTGCCCGTGCGAACCTTCCTTGGCATTTACGTCCGCCCCGTGTTCTACCAGAACTCGAACGGCGTCCGGATTTCCTGCGGCGGCCGCCATCATAAGGGCGGTCGTCAGATGCTCGTCAGCCGAGTTCGGATCCGCGCCAGCCTTGAGCAGCAATTCAGTCGTGGCCGGGTTTCCGTTTTTGCAGGCCATCATCAGAGGCGTGATCGCGCCCACTCGAGTGGCAGCTTTCACGTTTGCGCCGGCAGCGAGGAGCATCTTGGTCATTTCGGCGTCGTCTTTATACGCTGCCCAATGCAGCGCAGTCGTGCCGTCTCCCTGGGCGGCGTTGACGTCGGCCTTCTGCTCGATCAGGGAACGTACCGCTTCTCTGTTGCCCTGCATGGCTGCATCCGCAAGCCTGTTATCGTTTGCAGCCGAAACCAACGCGACGATCGAAGTACAGAGAATCACGCTCCTGCCGAACATCTCACATTCCTCCCACTTAGATTGCGATCTCTCCCGTGCTGTCGCCCACGCGCTCTACGTTCATGCCAGTCTTGCGAAGCATCGTCAGCAGGACGTTGGCCATCGGTGTCGAATCCTCACACCGGACATGCAGATTTCCTTTCACTTTCCCGTTGGCGTGGCCTGCCAGTAGAATCGGCACACGCTTGTGATTATGCGCATTCGAATCCCCCAGCGGACTCCCGTAAAGAATCAATGAATGATCCAACAAATTGCCATCGCCATCGGGCGTGTTCTTCAGCTTGTCTAAAAAGTACGGGACCAGGCTGAGATGGTAGCGGTTGATCTTGGCAAATTCCGCGATCTTGGCGGGACTCTCACCGTGGTGCGACGCGGAGTGGAACGGGACTTTTACGCCGCTTTCGGTATAAACACGCTGGCAAACGTCGCGGCTCATTTTGAATGCGGAAACACGAGTAGTGTCGGTAGTGAAAGCAAGCGCTTGAAGATCGAACATCAGCTTCACATGTTCTTCAAACGAATCCGGGACGCCGACGGGCGCCGCCGGTAAGGCCCTGGCCACGCCGCTGCGGTTGTGACTTTCCACGCGCTGGATCCGGCGCTCAATTTCGCGCACGTCGTCCAAATACTCATTCAGGCGAGTGCGGTCGCTCGCGGGCAAGCCCTTCTGGAGCACGCTGACGCGGTGCATGATCCGGTCCAAAACGCTTCCATTGGCCTGTTGGCGCAATGCACGTTCCTCGGGCGTCGAGCCATCGCCGAACAGACTCTCGAAAACCATGCGCGGATCGATCGTCATGGGCAGAGGCTGGGTCGGGGAAGCCCAACTGATCGTGTCCGAGTACACGCAGGCATAGCCGTAATCGCAGTGGCCGGACGAATCCACGCTCTCGATACAAACCTGAAGCGAGGGCAGCGGCGTGTCCTGGCCGAACTGCTGGGCAAACAACTGGTCGATCGAGATGCCGCAGTAAATGTCGGCGCCCATTGTCAGCTTGGGGTGAGCGGCGGTTAAGAATACCGAGCTCGAACGGAAGTGGTCTCCGCCCTCCTCGGCATCAGCGAATGCGCCCGCGGGCTTGAGATCTGTGTCGCTGATGATCGTCAGGTAGTCGCGAAACGGCTTCAGCGGCTCCAGGATTTGGGTGAACTCGAAGTCGCTGCCGTCTTTTTCCGGCGACCAATAATGCTTATTCGATCCCTCGACCGTGCTGCCGGCCGAGCCATGCACCATCTCGATGCAGCAGAGGCGGGACCGGGGCGACGCTGCGGTTTTCGCCAACGGAGTCTGCGCCGGGACCATAGAATCCAAAAATGGCAAAGCCATCGACACGCCCATACCTCGAAGAACCGCTCGGCGTGACAAGTGCTTCTTGGTAAGGAACATCGTCGGTAGCCCTCTTATCCTCAGAGCGCCGCTTTGAGGCGCCTATTCGTTATTGTCTTACTTAAAGGTGCGCCCGGGCTATGGGGGTGGTCGCCGGCTTTCCCGACAGCGCCAGTCGGCGTGTCTCCACCTTCAGCCCGCCGCATCTGGAAAGGCGTGCTTTTGACGATCCCCAGAACATAGGCTGAGAAACGATCGCCGTCGCGCGTCGCATCGCGCTCGATTCCCCTGACCATCGGCATGTCGCGATAGTCGATCACGCGGCCCAGCGCGAATGCCAGCAGATTTTCGGTAAAGGTTCCGATGAATGCATCAGAGTGGCTCAGGATTGCGTTGCGAAGGCTGACTGGACCATCGATCTGGGTACCGTCAAACATGCGACCGGCGGCGTCCACCGGAATGCCTGCGTCTTTCGTGCGCCACGCTCCCACACCGTCGAAATTTTCGAGGGCTAGGCCGATCGGGTCCATAAGCTGGTGGCACGAGCGGCAAGGTTCGTTCTTGCGATGCTGCTCCATCTTCTCTCGCACGGACTGAACTTTTTCGTTCTCGCCGGTTTCTTTGAGCGGCGGGACATTGGCAGGCGGAGGCGGGGGCGGCGTGCCTAGCAGCGCAATCATGACCCACTTACCCCGCTGCACTGGAGAGGTTCGGTTGGAAACAGAAGTCAAAGTCAGAATACTGGCATGGCCTAAGATTCCGAAGCGGTTTTCGTCGGTGATCGTCACTCGCCGGAACCTGGTGCCTAGCAGGTTGGGAATTCCATAATGCTTCGCCAGCAGCTCATCGACAAACGTGTAGTTTGCCGTAATCAGATCTGTGATTTTGCGGTCTTCGTGCACGATGCTGTCGAACAGGAGCTCCGTCTCCCGGCGCATCGAATCTCGCAGATTGAAATCGAAATTGGGGAACACAAAAGCTTCCGGTTGCACGTCGCGTAGGTTTTGCAATTCGAGCCATTGCGAGGCGAAAACAGTAGCGAGAGATTCCGAACGCGGATCTGCGAGCATCCGGCGCACTTGCCGCTCGAGCACAGCCGGGTCCTTGAGCTTGCCCTGACTGGCGATGGTGATGAGCTGATCGTCCGGGACGCTGCTCCAGAGGAAATAGGACAGGCGCGAGGCCAGCTCCAAATCGCTAATGCGATAGTTTGAGCCGGCAGCGGCATCCGGCGGCGTGTGCTCGAATCGGAAAACGAATTCAGGATCGGAGATCAACGTCTGTACCACCGAGCGGATTCCTGAGTCGAAGGGAGGCTCATTCTTGGCCGACGCGCGGCGTCCTTGCTGGAACACGCTAAGCAGGTCTTCGAGATCCGTATCGTTGCTGGGACGGCGGTACGCCTGACGCGCCAGAGCCGAGATGATCTTCTTTGCGCACGGGATTTCATCGGCGCCCGCGTCCGGCCGGCAGACAAAGATCTTACGGCGGCTGGGTGTATCGGAAACCCCGGTCACCTTCGTCGGGCCGACAACACGCAGCTCGCGAAGGTGGGGCAATTGGGTCAGGCCGGGCGTGTCCGCGCTATCGAAATCGATAAGGCTCTGCTCGAACGGCATGACCGAATCTTCGACGGGGCCTTCGAACTTCTGAATGAACGAAGCCGATACATTCTTTGGTCCGGCCGTGACTTTGATTGGCGGCGAGACCAGGTCATCCGTGAAGACCGAGTTAGGATCGATAGTGAAGAGGGCTACGCGTTGACCATCTATCGCGACCTCGACCTGCTGCCCCTTACCTTGAGTCTTGCCCCATAGCGGGCCGCAGATGTCGTAGTACAGAGAGAGCCGGAAAACGTAGTCGCCGTCCGCGGGAAAGTCGTGAGTCACCGCGAGGCCGCCGCGAGTCCCGAACGGAGTCCCTTCTACGTGACGCATCTGGCTAACGACGCGGGCGATGTGATACGTCTTTGTGCTCGGGCTCACATTGGGATTGCCCACCGCTTCGCGACTGATTCTATTTGCCGCCCGAATGTAGCCTTCCATCAGCGCCGGAGAAACATTCAACACATCCGCCATATTGTCGAAGCCGTGACTCATGTCGTCCACCGGAAGAAGCGATGCGACATCCACGTCGACACCCAGCAGGTCGCGGATTGAGTTGTGGTATTCAGTTCGGTTCAACCGGTGGAGCGCCGGCGCCCCTGCGTTGGGGTGAACCGCGGCTGCCTGATCCACTCCGGTCTCGAGCGATGTCCGGAAGGCTTTCATGGTAGCGGGGGCAGGCCTGGGAATGCCCGGCGGCGGCATCATCCCGGCTCGCAGCATGCGGATCGCCTTCTCAATCGACTCCGCGCTCTGATTCGGATGCGCTAAGTCCAAGCCGGTCCACGAAAAATTGCCCCGTTTGACCTTGTCGTTATGGCAGCCCGCGCAGGTTTGATTGACGAAGGCCTGCTGCGCTGCAGGCGTCCGAAACTGTTCTGTATCCTGCCCGCGGCTTGCGTTTGCACACAATACCGCTATGCCGATCGAAGAAACGAATTTCTGCATCCCGCTCCAACCACGCACGCTCAAAAGACGCTCCCACACGGCGTCGCTAAGGTTTAACGCGAGCCCTTACAGACGTGGCTAATTATATGAATCAGGGGCGGTTGAAGTCAAGCCGCACGCCCTGGTCCGATGCCTGTACTTAGACGCTTCCCTTATTCATTTTGTTTATCGGAAATAAAAAGTTCTGCGGTCTAAATGGCAAAGTGTGTTATGGTAGCCGAATACTAAGTGGAGGTTCTGTCTTGCAAAAAATTATCGTGATAGCGGTGTGCGCTTTTGCAGTGTTCGCGCTGCCCGGGAGACTGACTTCGGCGGATAAGCCGAATCCGCGGATCGGGAAGTGGAAGCTCAAATCGACGGCGCCCGCTCCAGCCAGCAATGTAATGACGTACGAGGCCAATGGCCAGCACGGCATGAAGATCACCATCGACGCGGTCAACGGCGAAGGCGTGAAGTCGCAGTGGTATTACACAACCAATTTCGACGGCAAAGACGAGCCTATCACCGGGAATCCGGGGTCGGACACGGGAGCGGTCCGAATCATCACGCCTTCAATCAATGAAATCGTGTACAAAAAGGACGGCAAAGTAAGCCAGATCCTGACTAACGTTCTATCTCCGGACCACAACACGCTCGGCATTATATATATGCGCCAGGATGCGGCCGGCAAGACCACGAACGTTACGTTCGCAACCTACGAACGTATTCAATAGATCAGTGTGTGATCGCAACGGCTCGGGTGTATAATATCCGGAAGCCGTTTCCTAGTTGTCCGATCAATCGCAGTCCACAACAGGAGG
>Ga0126373_10000116_pt1 | contig 57718 bp, 46 predicted proteins | sample PanSoiMetPlot_11_FD_92545 | JGI IMG/M metagenome (GOLD analysis project Ga0126373, IMG submission 92545) | Tropical forest soil microbial communities from Panama - MetaG Plot_11 | ecosystem: Environmental > Terrestrial > Soil > Tropical forest > Bulk soil | place: Panama | collected 2016-02-17 | reverse complement strand
CTGCTTGTCTCCGAAGCGCTTGCGCAGGTCCATGACGGAAACGATCTTGCCGCGCAGGTTGATGACGCCTTCCAGATAGTCGGGGGCGTCGGGCACGGCGGTGATCTCCGGAACCCGCACGATTTCGTGCAGGGAAGTGATGGGAACGCCATAGGTCTCGCGACCCACCTGGAAACCCACGATATGCAGTTCGCGACTCATAATCCCGGGCTCCTCGCTTAAAACTGCGCTCCGGCCGCGGCCCGCTTTGTGTTCCGCATGCCGAGGTCGGCGGGTTTCTCGCGTCCAGACTCGGCCAGCGAGAAGCGGTCGATGAACTCCAGCAGGCTGCGCGACATCTTCGACATCTGCTCGGAGGAAGCGGCCAGCTCGGTGGAACTCGAGGTCGACTGTTGAACGAGTTCGCGCATGCGCTCCATGGCTTTGACCACTGCCTGAGCTCCTGAGGCCTGCTCTTCGACGGCGGAATTGATCTCGTGCGTGATCTCGTTCAGGCGGGTAGTGGCGCGGGCGATCTGCGAGGATCCATGCGACTGCTCGTTGGTCGCAGCCCCGATTTCCTGCGCGAATTTGTAGACTTCCGTCACAACGTTCGAGATCTTCTTTAAGGCGGAATTCAGTTCTGAACCAAGCGCCAGTCCCTCGTTGACGATGGAGGTGGAGCGGTCCATGTTTTCGACAGCCTTGCGCGCCTCTTTCTGAATGCTTTGAATGAGTTCCGAGATTTCCTTCGTGGATTGCGCGGACTTTTCCGCGAGTTTGCGCACTTCGTCGGCGACGACGGCGAATCCGAGTCCGTGCTCTCCGGCGCGGGCGGCTTCGATGGCGGCGTTGAGGGCGAGCAGGTTGGTCTGCTCGGCCAGATCGTCGATGACTTCGATGATCTTGCCGATATCGTCGGCGCGCTGCCCGAGCGCGCCGATGATCTCTCCGGACGAGGTGATGGTGGTGTTGATGCGGTTCAGCCCATCGGTCGCCTTGTCCATGGTGCCAATGCCGTTGTGAACTTCTTCGCGGGAGCGGTTGGAGATATCGAGCAGGACCTTCGCAGTGTCGGCAACACGCTGGATGGAGGCGACCATCTGGTCGATCGAGGCTGAGGTTTCGCTGACGCTGGAAGCCTGCACCTGCGTGCTCTTCACCATGTTCTGCACGTTGACGCTCATCTCGTGCATGGTGCTGGTGACTTCGTCGATGGCAGAGGAAGCCTGCAATCCGATCTTGGCGGAGTCGTCGGAGGCTCCGGCGACCTGGTTGGAAGCGCTAGCAACTTGAGACGATGCGTCGCGCACGCTGCGCACCAGTCCGGCCAGTCCTTCGACCATCTTGGCGAATGCGTTGCCCAGCGTGTCATGCGAGGAGCGCGGCTTGACTTCTGTGGTCAGGTCGCCACCGGCGATGGCTTCCGAAACACCAGCCATCTCCTTGAGGTAGGTGACCATCTTGTGGAAGGTGCGGGCCAGTTCGCCGATTTCATCGTCGCGGCCGAGGTCGATGTTGTGCTCAAGATCGCCGGTGTTGCCGATGGCGCGGGCGACATTCATCAGGTTGGTTAATGGCTCAGTGATGGACTTGGCCGTGCGGTAGGCGATGACGATGCCCAACGAAAGGGCTATCAAGGTACTGATGAGGGAAACGCCGATGGTCCAGTTGGACGCGTTGTCATCGGACTTGCGGCGTTCTTCGACCAGTTTCTGGATTTCGCCGTCGGCGACGTCCAGCGAATCAGTGAAGTTCTTCACCCAAGAGGAGGCATCCTTCTGCAGGTAGTAGATTTGCAGTTCGGCGACCGTAGCGTTGCCGGAGTCGACGTCCTTGCGCTTGTCAATCAACGGCTGGGCGAATTCCTTCCCCCAGGATTGCGCCAGTTGCTGTGCCTTCTCGAGGGAGGTCTTGACCTGATCGGAGGTAGTGAGTGCCTTGCCTTTTTCGATTTTATCGTTCAGCGCGCGCAGTCCCTCATTCATGTGGTCGACCTCGCGCGTGTCGCCGCTCAGCAAGTAGTTGCTCAGATAGAGGATGTTTTGCATCATCTGGGAGCGAACACTACTGGTGGCATCCTTCATGGCAAGCGATTCCTGCGCGGCCTTCTTGGCCGACACACCGCGCTGGACCGCCATCCAGTTCACCAGGAACAGCACCAGCACCGTGGTGAGGATGATGCCGAAGTTCACATATAACTTCTTGCCGATAGTCATGCCTGTCTCCTCCGCGGGGTCCGGATTACCGCGGCTCGAACTTGAACTCGATGACGCCTGAGCTTTCTGCGGGCGCCGGTTCGAAGCGCCACTTCTTGGCCGCGTCGAGGGCGGCATTGGCCAGTACCGGGTGGCCGCCAATGACTCGGGCTTCTTTCACGGTGCCGTTGGGTGCGACGGTGACCTCGATCTTCACGGTTCCCGTAATCTTCATCTTGCGCGCCAGTTCCGGATAAAAAGGCTGAACCTGGTTCTTGGCGCGGCGGTTGATTTCGTCGTTTTGCGCAGTCTGCGCTCGCGCCTGCCTCACGTTGAATGTGCCAACAACGGTGACGAGCGCCAGCAAAGCCGCCGCGATGCGTTGAGACACAGATCCTCCTCCGACTCCAAGAAATGGCAAAGCTAGGCGAGCAACGGCTAGGCCAACGGAACCTTCTCGAAAAAACCAAAGTAATGAGTTCTAAATCACTGAGAAGTCAAGGATTAGAGTTCGTTTGGGAGGGCGAAAAATGGTGCGCACGGATTCGCTCTGTCTCATTCCAGAAAAACGCTGTAGTGTTTCTCAGGGTGAGACGAAAATCTCACTCCGAGTCTCGGGATTTCCAAGGTAGGCACCCCCGGGCCATTTCCCTTGACTCAAATTGAGATGGCGGTTAGTTTCCCAATAGATTCAAGCACTTGTGAATCGCGAAAACTATTTCCCCAGCGTCGGTGCAGATGTCAGCGCTTCTGTTCGCAGTTCGATGGTTCCTCCAGGAGACCGCGCCTTCTCCGGTTCCGACGAGGGCTTCCAGAAGCTGCTGCTCCGAATTGCTGCGAGCTCCAGCGAAAGATCCAATTCCAACAAGCTGATTCAACAGTTCTGCCAGGCTACACGGGAATTCTTTGATGTCTCCGGCGTGTATTTCTGGAGGTGTCAGGCCGGCGACGAGCTCGTTGGAGAGCAGGCTGACGGGAAGCTGGCGCAGCGGTTTGTGGGAATGCGTCTGCGTCCGGTGGAGAGCACGGTCACTGCCGAGGCAGTGCGGCAGCGGCGGACGATCTTCGCCAACCACCTGAATGCCATGGCTTTTCCTGCCGCGCGGGAATTCGAGGCGCGATCGTTGCTGGCGGCTCCGCTGGTGGTCTTCAATGAAGTGGTCGGCGCTCTCACCTTTCTTCACGATTCCAACGAAGATTTTTTTAGTGAAGATTTTGCTGCCAAAGCGACCATCCTGGCGGGACAGCTAGGAAGTCTGCTGGAAGCGGCTCGCCTGGGAGACGCGTGGAGAGAAGAGCATCGGCGCGCCGAGATTCTGGCCGATGTGGCCCACGCCTTACATAGTAGCCCCGATGTAGGAGCGGTGATCGAGGCCCTGGCGGATCGGCTTCGACTGCTGCTGCGGACCCGGCTGGTCTGTGTACTGTTACGGCGGGAGGGGCCGTTTGAGCTGAAGGCGGTTTCTGCGGAGACGCCGCAGCTGGCGACTTCGGCGCGCGCCCGGCATGACCGGCAAACGTTGCGTTTTGCGGCAGATCTTGCCCAGCGGGCCGTGGCGGCGGGAGAACCCCTCACTCTGTCGATCGGGGCTGATGTGCATTCGCTGGGAAACCTGGTTTCTCCGGGGATGCTGCTGGCGGCGCCGTTTCGAACCTCGCGGACGCAGGCGGCGATCCTGATTTATCCCCGGCAGGATGGGATTTTCAGTTCCGAGGAGCGGGCGTTGGTGGGTGCGATTGCCGGATTCGGCGCGGTGGCGGTGGCGCACGCAGAACTGCATGCCACGGCACATTCGCAGGCGGAAGAACTTCATCAACTGCTTGAAGTTTCACTGGAGCTCGGGGCGAGCGGCGACCTGGATCGTTTTCTGCAGGCTTTCGTGATGCGGGCTTCGGGGTTCCTAGGCTTTGGCCGGTGCTTTATTGCGCTGCTTGAGAATGATCAATTCCAGGTTCGCTATGGCGTGGAGCAGGGACAGGCGAAGCGGTTGGAGCACATTTTTCCGGAGGGTGTGGCCACGACGGCTCTCCGAGCGAAGGAAGTCTTCTGGACGGACGAGGCCAGCCGGGTCCCGGGCGCCAATATGGAGGTCGTTTCCAAGTACAAGGTGCATCAGTTCCTGTCGGTGCCATTGCTGGGAGCGAGCGGAACCCTGCTGGGAATGTTTGGACTGCTGGACCGTCTGGATGGGACGGGCATTTCGCAAGAGGACATTCGGCGAGCGCGGGCGCTCTCGAACCAGGCGGCTGTGACCCTGGAAGCTGCGCGGAATTTGCATCTCTCGGAACAGCATCGGCGACGAGCCGAGGCATTGATTGCACTGGCGCGCGAGATTGATGGAAGCTTGCGTCTGCCGGAATTTGCATCCCGGTTCGTGCGACGCGCGGCGGATTTGACTGGGTGTCGAGGTGGACTTTTGTGCATGCAGCAGGAAGATCGCTGGCAAATCGTCGCGCTGGATCAAGGACAACTGGCGCTGGGGGCAGGAAGCCCGGAAGGCAGTAAATCGTCGAAGGTTCTGCCTTCCGCAGTCACAGCGGGGAGGGATGAGGGTTTGGTTAAAAAGGAGAGCCAGACCCTTATGACTTTTGCATCCCTCGATCGCGAGAGTGAGCGAAATCTGGGAGCGGCTCTCGGCGAATTTCTGGCTCGGCATGGCGAGAAAGTAATTTCCGCACCTGCCTCGGAAATGCTGAGTATGGAGGTGGCGGGCAAGTTGCGCTGGTCCGAGTGCACGCTGGTGCGGCTGGCTGGCGCGAACGGGGAACTCTCGGCTGTTTTGTGCCTTTCGGGACGCGGCGCATCCTGGAACCGGGAGGACGTTGTTTTTCTGGAGACCCTGGCCGGACATGGCGCCATGGCGCTTGAGAATGCCCGGCTGTTCACCAAGGTTGAGCAGTCGAACCGGCATTGGGTGGAGATTTTTGATGCGATCACCGATTTGATCGTGGTGCACGATCAATCCGATCGCGTACTGCGAGTGAACCGATCGCTGGCGGCGATGATTGGAGTACCACCGTCGGAGTTGATCGGGGTGAACATTCGTGCGCTCATGTCGCTGACCAGCGATTCGGCTTCGTATTCCTGCCCGTTCTGCCGCTCGACGGGGGATGAGTCCGGCGAGTTTGCGCATCCGGTGTTTGACCGCACGTATCTAGTTTCTACGTCCCGAGTGACCGGAGCGAACGGCGAGGGCTTGCAGACGATTCACGTTCTGAAAGACATCTCGGACCGGAGCGAGGCGGAGCGGCGGTACCGCGAACTGTTTGACAACATCCAGGAAGGACTGTTTTTCAGCACTCCGGGCGGCCGTTTCGTGGAAGTGAACGATGCCATGGTGCGGATGTTGGGCTATCGCGATCGGGAAGAATTGTTGCAGATCGATATCCCGACGCAGCTTTATCTGACGCCAGAGCAGCGGCAACTGCATGCCAAGAAGATGGAGGAGCAGGGCAGCCTGAGGAATTTCGAAGCGACGCTCCGGCGTAAGGACGGTTCGCTGATTCATGTACTCATCAACGCATTCGGGCTCTACGACAGCATGGGCCGGCTGGTGCAAATTCGCGGGCTGATGCTGGATGTAACCGGCCTGAGAACTTATCAGTCGGAGCTGCATCGGGAGCGCGATTTTTCGGGCAAGATCCTGAGTAATACGCAGAGCCTGATTCTGGTCGCGGATACCGCCGGGCTGATCAGCTACGCGAACCGGCGCTGGTACGACGCCGGATTTGAGCAACGCGAGCTGCTGGGACGCCCGCTGCTGGAATTGGCTGCGCCGAATTTTTCGCGAGCCCTGGCCGAAGCTGTGCATAGCACGCTGAACGGGCAGCAAGTAGACAATCTGGAGTTGGAATTTGCGCACCGCAGCGGGGTGGCGGGGAAGTACTCGGCCAATCTCAGCCCGATGCGGGATGAACGTGGCACGGTAACCAGCATCGTGCTTGTGCTGACTGATATCACCGATTCCGCCCTTCTGCGCGACAAGCTGGTGCACGCCGAGAAGATGGCGGCGGTAGGGCAGCTGGTTTCGGGCGTGGCGCACGAGGTCAATAATCCGTTGACCGCAATCCTCGGGTTTACGGATCTGCTGATGGAGAATCCGGATCTGCCGGAGGGTGCGCGGAAAGATCTGCGGGTGATTTTGCAGGAGGCGCAGCGGACCAAGCAGATCGTGCAAAACCTGCTGAGCTTTGCGCGACAGATGCCGCCGCAACGGAATCCGGTGCAACTGAACGCGATTTTGCGTCGGACCATCCAGTTGCGCTCCTATGATTTCACGAGCCATGGCGTCGATGTGATCGAGCACCTGGACGAAAGGCTCCCAGAGGTTATCGGCGATGGGCATCAGTTGCAGCAGGTATTTCTCAATATTCTGAACAATGCCTACGACGCGGTGCGAGACGTGGTGCGACCCGGGCGGATCGAGATCATGTCGGCCAAGACGGGCGATTCGGTCGAGGTTTCGTTCTCGGACAACGGCAATGGGATTACGCATCCCGACAAGATTTTTAATCCGTTCTTCACAACCAAGGAAGTGGGAAAGGGTACCGGTCTGGGGCTCAGTATCTGCTATGGAATCGTCAAGGAACACGGAGGAGAAATTCTGTCTCACAACAACATCGGGCGCGACGGGGCGACGTTCATCGTCCGGTTGCCCGCGGCGCCGCAGGCTGCGTCGGTCGGAGCAAGCGCAGGAGTAACACAAACATGAGCCTGCCAGCTTCAAAACCTCAGCCCGTGCTGCTCATTGAAGATGAGCCGGCGGTGATGGCTTATGTGCAGGCTGCCTTAGAGCGCAGCGGGTATCCGGTGGTGTGCTGCGAGTCGGGAGTTGACGCCCTGCGGTTATTGGAAACCGGATCTTTTCAGGGGGTCGTGTCGGATATGCGGACTCCCGGCGGCGTAGATGGAGGCCAGGTGCATGCCTGGATCGCAAGGCACAGGCCGGACCTGGCCAACCGGCTGGTCTTCATTACGGGGGACATCGCGAATGAGGAGACGGTAGCAACTTTGCGGGAAACCGGAGCCCCCTGTGTGGAGAAGCCTTTCCGGGTGCAGCAATTCATCGATGTGATCTCGAAAACTTTTGGAAGGTTCAGTGAATAGCACGGAGAAAGAAGATCTAAGAATACGGCTGTTAATCGTTGACGACGAGCAGACCATTCGAAAACTGTGCTGTACGGTGGGCGAGGCACTTGGTTTCGTCTGTCTTGAAGCCGAGAGCGGCGAGTCGGCCCTGGTACTACTTGAAGAACAGTCGGCGCACATGATCCTCAGCGACATGGTCATGCCGCACATGTCGGGTCTGGAGTTTCTGGAAAGGGTCAAGAAACTCCTGCCGCGCACGGAAGTCGCGCTAATGACGGGGCATGGATCGATCGAGACGGCTGTGCAGGCGATGAAACTGGGCGCCTACGACTACATCACCAAACCCTTTTCGCCGTTGGAGGAGTTGCGGCTCTTTCTCCGACGCATGGCGGAGAAGGTTCGCCTGGTGGAGGAGAACGAATTTTTGCGTCAGCGCACCGATTCGGAGACTGCGGTGCATGGAATTGTTGGATCGTCCACCCGCATTCAGGATGTGCTGCGCATGGTCGCGCGGCTGAAGGACACGCGCACGCCTGTCCTGATTTATGGCGAGAGTGGAACCGGGAAGGAGCTTGTGGCCCGGGCGATGCATTTCCGCGGAGCTTTCGCCGGGCGCCCGTTTGTAGCCGTTGACTGTGGATCGCTGGTTCCGACATTGATCGAGAGCGAATTGTTTGGCTACGAGAAGGGCGCTTTCACGGGAGCGCTGAAATCGAAGGAAGGATTGTTTCAGGCGGCGGATGGGGGAACGATCTTCCTGGATGAAGTTGGCGAGTTGCCGCTGGAGTTGCAAGCCAAGCTGCTGCGCGTTCTGCAAGAGAAGGAAGTGCGGCCGGTGGGCAGCAATCAGCGGGTGAAGGTGGATGTGCGCGTCATGGCCGCCACCAACCGCGATCTGGAAACGGCGTACAAAAACGGAACTTTCCGCAAGGATCTCTATTTCCGCCTGAATGTCGTTACGCTGTTTGTTCCTTCGCTGCGCGAGCGGAGGAGCGACATCCCGCTGCTGGTGCATTGGTTTCTGGAACGGTATGCTGCCGGACAGGAACTGCACGTCTCGAGCGCGGCGATGAAAGCACTGATGCAATATGAGTGGCCTGGAAATGTCCGCGAACTGGAAAATTGTGTGGAGAGAGCAGTTGCTCTGGGAAATGGACGGGAAATCGAGTTGAGCGATCTGCCCTCCTCGATTGCGTCCGGTGCCGGCATTGTCGCGCCCATGCCCGCAGTGCCAATGAAGAAGCCGCCCGTGCTTGATCCGGACTTGATGGGAGCAGTGACACTAGCCGAGTCTCCGCACGTGCAGGTATCAACGACGGACCTGGAGGATATCGAACGCGCCACGATCCAACGCGTTTTCGAACAGGTGAACGGGGACAAAGCCCTTGCTGGGCGCATGCTCGGAATCAGCCGCGCCACGCTGTACCGCAAACTGAAACGATACAACATCGGGGTAAGCGCGGTTCGGGAGTCGAGTCATACGCTGCAATAGGGATGGGCCATCAAGGCTATCAATGTGTGCGGAAGAATTGTTAACGTCTCTGGCGCGGGAAATCAATCGGAGCGAATCGTTCCATCCTCGTGGTTCAGCCGTGCCTACGGCACGGACTCTCTTGCGCGCCTTACCCGCCAGTGAACTGGCGGGCGGTTAACGGTCGTCCCTACGGGACTCGAACCTCCAGGCCGCACTCCCCTAGGTGGTAGAGCCGGCCCGGTAGGAAATAAAATCTCGTATTGTTCCACCCATATAGCGCTGCCGTGCGGGCTTTCATTACACCGCTACGCGAGTGCGTTTTCGTCACATCGATTCGACGGCAAAAGCCGAAGAGTTCCTGCGCACGTTAGCTACGCTGCTGTGAGTACATCCACGAGACCAGCGCTGGTTCGGTGTAGGCCCACTCCCAGACATTGTGGTCGACTCCGGCATACTCGGTGGCAAGGGGGTTTCCGCCGGATTTTTTTCTGGCTGCGATACGGTCGCGCGAGAGGGAAACTGGGACCACCTGATCGGAGTCACCGTGGAAATTCCAGAGCGGTGTTTCTACCGAGGCGGTTCCGTCGTCTTTCGATATGGATCCGCAGCAGGGAACTGCCGCCGCGAAGAATCCGGGACGGCTTGCGAGCATGTTCCATGTGCCGGCTCCGCCCATGGATTGACCGGTCACATAGATGCGTCGGTCATCGATGGAGAAGTCGCGGCGAAGGGCGTCGATCACCCCCAGCGCCAGGGAAACGCCTTGCCCTGGGCCGGGGACCATTTCGTACTTGTCTTGCTTTAGCTTTTCGGAATCATAGCGAACCCAGCCACGGTTCGATTGGGGTATCAGGACATAGCTGGGGAACTTCTTTTGATTTTCGGTAAGCAGCCAGACTCGCGTCCCGAAGATATTCCCCAAGCCAAGCTGCTTCTCGTTGTCGTCTCCTTGTCCGGCACTGCCGTGCAGATACACGACCAGAGGGAGCTTGCCTTTTCCTTCTGGACGGAAGAGTCGATATGGCATTACCCAATCGCCCTTGTAAGTGCGGGCTTCGTATTTCTTCTCAAGGCCATCGGACTTCTTCTTGAAATCCTCGATCAATGCCAAGCGTTCGGCCGATGTTGGAGATCCCGGTGCGAGAGCGGGAGTGCCATTGGCGGAAGAGACCGCCAAATTGAGGAAAGGGCGGGTTGCGATCGACGCTCCCAGGGAGGCAGCGCCCAAGATCCTTGCTGCCTCCCGGCGGGTTAGCAGATTGGACTCTGTGATGTTCTTCATTGTGTTCCATCTCCATAGGCGGCAGATGAAGCCCAGCCTCTGCCGAGTTCACTGACCGCGAGCATCAATTTCGTTGCTACTTTGTGTAACGGGAGGTAGACGGCATCGTTTTTCTGGATTCGAAACTCCTAAAAAGCCAGGATCGCGAAATCCTTGCGCACTAGGGCCGCGATACAAAATCTTACCGTTGAGAAACACGCTTCCGTCATCGCTGTAGCCGATCTCGAGCTTTTTAATCTGGTCGCGATCGGAATTGATCGTGGTTCGCGCATAAAGCACCTTCATTCCCGGTTGTGGGTCAAGCCGCTTGGAGAAGTCTCCCGGGAACGTGACCACGGGATGCGGCGCTCGCCGGTAGTGATATAAGGCGACGATCCCAGGCGGTTCGGATTCGACCTCCTGCCATTGGATCGCATCGCTCTCCGGCTTCGTCAACGGCCGTTCCTGGCGACGTCGAGAACCTCCGCCGTTGATCATCAGGCACTTGCGCCCGAGGTAGTCGGTGACTTTCGCTTCTTGTTGGAGGTCCCAACGCGGGGAATCCGGAGCAATCGGGAGTGTTTGCGATTCCTGGGAATGTACCGACGGGGCTAGTGCAACCGCAAAAGCACAGACAGTAAGACACCGAAAAATGTTTGTCATTGTTGTTGGACACGAGCTAAGCGGAATTTCTCGCCCACGATTCAGTACACCGCGGACGAATGCGTCCGTCCCTACACTTTCTTTGGAGCAGGTAGACGAGCGGCTTGAAGATTGGGTAGCTGGTGGGTGCCGGAAGAACGATTCACGTCGAACAATCTGCGCTCACATCTCCGTGTCGTCTGTTTCAAGCAAAAGTTCTCTCACGAGCGAAGTGAGACGGCTATCTCAGGTTGAGACTCGGATACGCGGTCAGCGGGCGAAAAGATCGACCGCCGCGTGCTAACCCTCTGAAAACCCGTCCCCCTCGGTGCTAATCCTTCCGTTCGCTGAGATGGCTGGCCCTTTGCTCGAACCTTTTGCGAACCGCGGAATGTGGCTCCCCAACGCTCTTCCAAACCAGGAAGAGGGGGAGCCCGACCGCATTTCGACACGTAGAGCGAAGTTTGGTTCGTGCTTTCTAAGGAGACTGGATCCTTTGGCGCACCACGCTACAGCCCCGGCACGCAGCCCACAGAGCTCGAGTCCTGTGGCCAGCTTGGCGCGTTTCTTTCCGGACGCGACGGCGATGCGCATGCCGGTCCAGTTTGCCCGGCTGGTCGATGCTGGCCAGGCGGCCGATTACAGCGAAAGTACAGTGATCGAATTTGGCACGCCGCGCGAAGTGTTGTTTGCCTGCAAGATGACTCTGGAGTTTGCCGATATTGTGAAGTTACGCAACTCCGATGGGTCCTTTGAGGAAGAGGCTCGTGTGGTCGCGGTGCAATACCACCCCGGAAATACTCTTGTGGCCGCGCGGTTCAGCCGCGAGGTGCCCAACTGGATCGTGAAACCATGACGCCAACCACCCCAGTGCAAGATCTCGCCACGCAATGGAGTTTCTCACGCAAGCTGTATCCCATTTACTTCGAGCTGGCGCGTGAGTTCGCGATCGACATGAAGCCGTGCGCCGAACTGGAAGCGGGTGTGGAGACGCCGGGGAAGGACACGGTGGAACAGGCCAATCGCTGGCTGGATCACATGGATGAAGCGATCCAGGTGCACCAGCTTCGGCAGTTCCTGCAGACCAGTTCGCTGGTGAGCCAGGAAGGCCTGTTGACGCTCTTGCAGCATTTTCTGGCGAAGCAGAACAAGAGCGATTCGGTTCGAGACAAGATCGACTTCCTGCTGGTGCAGTACTTCAGCCAGATTTCGCCGGCAGGGCTCGACGATGCGCAAGTGGATCTCCCGTACGTGGCACAGGCGATGGAGCCTGTTCTCGGACCCGTGGAACTGAAACCACCAGTCTGGCTGAACGCTCTCGACCGCGTGCTGGATGCAGCCCGCAAATGCAAGAACCTCGACGAGTTGTTGCATGGGGGAGTTCTCGAGCAAGGGCGAAAAGCAAAAGGGCTGGCAGGAGAGTTGTTCTACCTGCCGGTGGCGTTGACGGCATTTACGCGCTTTGGATATCTGATGCGGCGGGCTTTCTTCCGCCTCATGCTCGGCGACCTGAACCTGATCCTCGATGGACTGAGCGAGTTGGAGGACGGGGGCATCGATACGATCGACTGCCGGCGGGCGCAGTTCTCGGCGCAAGAACCAGTGGTACGGCTGCGGATGATATGCCAGTCATGGAAGGTCATGTTTCAGGCAGAGTACTCGTCGGGATCTCCGTTGCGGATGCTGGTGGACCTGCGTGCCTCGGTGGAACATGCGCTGGGCCGGGGAAAGGCTGCGCCGGCAGACGCGAAGGCGAGTCCGTCTGGCCCTGGCAAACCAGCGGCGGCGGCATCGAAACCTGCTCCTCCGGTCAAACCAGCGCCCGCGGTCAAGCCTGCCCCGGCGGTTAAACCTGCCCCGTCGGCTAAACCTGCGGCTTCGGCTCCAGCGGCAAGCAACGCAGGAGCGCCAGTTGTAAAAGCAGCCGCGGCGGCTGCGACAACAAAACCGGCGGCAAAACCAGTCGTTTCCCCTGCGAACAAAGCCAACAAACCGGCGGCTACTAAAGCGGACGCGCCCGAGTTTGAAGTATCGAGCAACTCTGGCTGGGATCCGGATTCGGCACCGCAGGCGCAAAAGAAAAAGTGAGAGTGAGAAGGAATTGACTTTCGCAGCGTCGTTTCATCCGACAAAGAGGGACACGGGTCAAGTGCAAACGCCTACCGTTCTAATTATTTCCGACGAGCCGGAGTTCTCGCGGGGCATTACCGCGCGCTGGCAGATGGAGCGGAACGTTCCGACGTTTACGCTGCTGAGCGGAGAGCTGTGGCCACGGTTCGCCGCGGACACATTTGACGCGGCCATCATCGGAGAGTTGCGACGAGATCTGCTTTCGGTCGTGCTCGAGCCTCTACATTCGACGGCGAAACCCATTTTTTGCGTCTGCCAGGATGCCGGGACGGCGCAACTGGTGCGGGAAAGATGGCCACGGGTGAACATTCTGCGGCCGACGGAACACTGGCTGGAGACGCTGGTACTTGCCGCCGCGGAAGCCGTACATCGGTCGCGCGCGGAAGCACGGGCACGCACGGCGGAGTTGGCGTTCTCCGTGCTGGAGCGCGAGGCTACCTTAGGGCGCTACATGCTCGAGATGCGCCACAGCTTGAACAATGCACTGACGTCAGTGTTGGGGAATTCGGACCTGCTGCTGCTGGAGCCGGGCAGCTTCTGCGCCCAGACGCGGGCGCAGATCGAGACGATCCGCAATATGACGCTCCGCATTCACGAGATCATGCAGCGGTTTTCGTCCCTGGAAAAAGAAATGAACGTCGTGGCGCAGCAGGCAGGACAGGATCGGCACAAATCGTATGCGGCGTCAGCGGTCGGCGACTGATAAACAGCTTTGAGCTCCGAGCCTTGAGCCTCTAGTCAATATGGCGAGGGCGAAAGATACCGAACTTGAGCACGAGAATTGAAATTCGACAATTGAGAACCTCTCCTCCCCCAGGCGACGGCTCAATGGGCCACGCCGCCGAGGAAAGGATTTATGCATAGACTTACCGCCGGTGTCACCATTCTCGAGCACGAACTGTCTGAACTGCGCCTGCTCGTCGAGCGTCAGACCGGCATTCTGCTGGATTGCCCCAACAGCGCTTTAGCGGCGCATGTCGCGGAATACATGGAAACTCACGAACTGGAATCGCCGGGGGCGTTGCTTGGGCTGCTGCGCTCGTGCGATTTCGATCCGGCAGAGTTTACCAAGTTCCTCGATGGTGTGCTGAATGTGAAAACCGGATTCTTCCGGCATCCGGGGGCGATGAATGCGCTGGCCCGTCATGTAATGCCGCAACTGTACTCGCGCAAAGCCGACGACGGCGCCTGCAGTGTTCGCATCTGGAGCGCCGGGTGCGCAACCGGCGAAGAGGCGTATTCCATCGCGATGGCGATCTGCGAAGGCATGGCAAATGGAGCAGTGGGGTCGGGTAATCATGGTTCCGCCAACGGAAACGGGATTTCGAAGGCCGCCGGACGCAATGGTGGAGTTGTGGATCCAGGCCCATCGGGCGCGATGAAGGAATGGTCGATTCACATTGTGGGGACCGATCTGCTGGCTTCCGCCATCGAGGTGGCGGAGCGGGGGTTGTATCCGCAATCGGCGCTGCAGGGGCTGCCGCCGGCGATGATCCGGTCGTCCTTCGCGAAAATTGGCGCCAACGGAAACTCCGGCCAGGGGGATGGAAGCCAGAACGCGGCGTCGGCGAACGGAGGGTCAAGCAATGGCTCGGGTAATCATTTGCTCGTTAAGCCTCGCGTGCGGAGCCTGGTCACCTTCAACACGATGAACCTGACCAAGCCGGTTTACATCGGGAGATTCGACTGTATCTTCTGCATGGATGTACTGCCGCAGTTGTCGCGCATGCAGCGGAGCGCACTCATGGAACGGCTACATCTTTACCTCGAACCTGGCGGATACCTTTTCCTGAGCCAGACTGAGAAACTCTGCGCTCCCAATCTGAACTTCCGGCAGGAGACTTACGACGGGTACACGATGCATCGGAAGCCTATGGCGGCTGGCGCGGCCTACGGAAGGTAAGCAAGAACTATTCCTGCAGAAACACTTTCCGAAGACACCCTCAAAAAAGAACCTACTGTTCTTGCAGAATTGCACCATTTGCCTCTTTCAATCATTTCGTCGATTTTGTGTAATCTACAAATGAAGAGCGTCAGTGCCACGGAAGCCAAACAGCGGTTCGCAGCTCTGCTTGATGCGGCGCAGCGGGAACCCGTGGTGATTCGCCGCCAGAACCGCGATGTCGCGGTGATCATTTCACCGGAAGAGCATGACCGGATTCGCGGAGCCCAAATGGAGGAGTTTGAACGGTTCTGCGGCCGTGTTAGCCCCCAAGCCAAAGCTCGCGGACTCACCAAAGGGATTCTGGCTGACATTCTCAAAGACTTATGCGTGTTCGCCAGCGCATAGTTGTTGACACCAACGTTCTGATCAGCCGGCTATTGGTGGCCGATTCGGTTCCTGCACAGGCCGTCCGCTTGGCAAGAAAGAACGGACGGTTGCTGGTGTCCGAGATACCGTATACCCTCTGGCTGAAGTGCTCAGCCCGGCGAAAGCTGGATCGTTACATCCCATTCAAAGACCGCCAGCGTCCGCATACATCGCAAGATGAAGACTAACCGCATGGGTCAAAACAAGATTTGAGAGTTGGGGTTATCGAGGCAAGCTGGTGAAAGTGCTCTGATAATGTCGAAGGATAGCTGGGCGGGAAGACTTGAGGCGTGATGGGCGGGTCGCTGATAACGCGACTGCGGTGGGCCTTGCAGCGAGTGCACAGGTCGGTTGCCGATTCAGTAGATTGAACGCGAGACTCTAGGCGAACAGGAATTCCTTCGTGCGTAACTCCTTGATCGTGTCGCGCAGCTTCGCGGCCTTTTCGAACTCAAATCTTTTCGCTGCTTCGCGCATATCGTTTTCCAGCTTCGCGATGTAGGCATCGACTTCTTCTTGCGATTTGAATTCCGGGATGCCGTCGGACTCGGGTGTGGCCAGGTCGGCGTAATCGGCAGCCACGATTGCAGCTAGGGTCATGTCCAGCGGCCGGACGATCGATTCCGGAGTGATGCCGTGCTCTTCGTTGTAGGCCTGCTGGATGGCGCGGCGGCGGCTCGTCTCGTCTAAGGCGCGTTTCATCGAGTCGGTCATCCGGTCGGCATAGAGAATCGCTCGGCCGTTGAGGTGACGAGCGCAGCGGCCGATGGTCTGGATCAGGGATCCACTGGAACGAAGAAATCCCTCTTTGTCGGCGTCGAGAATTGCCACCAGCGAGACCTCTGGCAGATCTAATCCTTCCCGCAGTAGATTGATTCCGATCAATACGTCGAATTCGCCCTTGCGCAGGTCGCGAAGGATCTTTACGCGCTCCAGCGTTTCGATCTCGGAGTGCATGTAGCGGCACTTTACGCCAACCTCAGCGTAATACTCGGCCAGGTCCTCGGCCATGCGCTTGGTGAGGGTGGTTACCAGCACGCGTTCGCCGCGCTCGACCCGTGCTCGAATCTCGTGGAGCAGGTCATCGATTTGTCCCTTGACCGGGCGAATTTCGACTTCCGGGTCGATTAACCCGGTCGGTCGGATAATCTGTTCGACTACTACGCCGGCGGACTTGGTGAGTTCATACGGCCCCGGAGTGGCCGAAACGTACACCAGTTGATTGGCGCGGTGCTCGAACTCCTCGAAGGTCAGGGGGCGGTTGTCGAGGGCCGAAGGCATGCGGAACCCGTACTCGACTAGCACTTCCTTGCGCGAGCGGTCGCCGGCGTACATGCCTCGCAACTGCGGTACCGTCTGGTGCGATTCGTCGATGAACATCAGGTAATCACGGGGGAAGTAGTCGAGCAGCGTCGGCGGAGGTTCGCCAGGAAGGCGTCCGGTGAAATGGCGAGAGTAGTTCTCGATGCCATGGCAGTAGCCCATCGCCTTGATCATCTCCAGATCAAACATCGTGCGCTGATGGATGCGCTGCGACTCAACTAGGCGTCCCTGTTTTTCGAGTTCGACTTCCCACCACGCCAGTTCCTTCTTGATCGACTCGACGGCCGAAGCGCGTGTTTCGTCCTTCATCACGTAGTGGGTTTTCGGATAGATTGGCAGGCGCATGTACTTCTGCTTGACCGTGCCGAAGAGCGGGTCGATCTGGGAGAGAGCTTCGATCTGGTCTCCCCACATTTCGATACGGTAGGCCATATCGTCGTAGGTGGGAAAGACTTCGATGACGTCGCCGCGCACGCGGAAGGTGCCGCGCCGGAACTCGCCATTGGTGCGCTCGTACAGGATGTCGACCAGCTTGCGGGTGATGTCCTCGCGCTTGACCTTCTGGCCCTTTTCCACGAAGAGCATCATCCCGTAATAGGCTTCGGGCGATCCCAAGCCGTAGATGCAGCTTACGGAGGCGACGATCAGGGCATCGCGGCGCTCAAACAGCGAACGCGTTGCGGAGAGCCGGAGCTTGTCGAGTTCATCGTTGATCGTGGCTTCTTTTTCTATGTAGAGGTCAGCGGCCGGGACGTACGCCTCGGGCTGGTAGTAGTCGTAGTAAGAGACGAAATATTCGACCGCGTTATGCGGGAAGAAACTTTTGAACTCGTGATAGAGCTGTGCGGCCAGAGTTTTGTTATGGGCCATCACCAGGGTCGGGCGGTTCACGGCCTCGATGACCTTGGCCATGGTGAAAGTCTTCCCGGATCCCGTGACGCCTAACAGTACTTGGTGCTGCTCGCGATCGAAGACACCTCGAGTGAGCGCCTGGATGGCGGCGGCTTGATCACCTTGCGGCTTGTAGGTGGAGACTAGTTTGAAATCCATGAAAACGGCTTCTAGCCCAAAAAACACCTTAGCTGCGATCGAGGACAGTTTTGGTCCTCAGCGCCTGGGGTGTCAATGGAAACGCGGCTGGTCTCGCCACTTCGGGCATGACATCACAGAAGCGAATCGGGCCAAGAGTGAATCCTCCTATTATAACGGCTGGGGAGCCTGCGGGCGGGCGCCCGCACTACACTCTTACTTGTGAAGTTCTACTGAGATGATTTGCGCTGCAACGGAGGAATTGGCCGATTCAACGTATTCCACCTTTGCCGGCCTGTTTTCAAGATCGGTGCAGGGGTTCAGATCTTGCGAAGGTTCGAATCCTAATGCAGAGAACGAGACGTTGTAATAATTGTCGACGTGCAACGGGAGATCCTTTCCCTTGCTGGAAACTGTCAGATCGAGGCCGGGGTTGCTGCAGGTTACACTTTTCAGAACCCCGACGGCGAAGCGGTGTGGACCCTTGGGCACGAATTCAGGGCGGCGTTTGAGTGTGGCAATCGGCTCGGCAGTTTTATCGCTTAGGTTTACGCTCGCGTTGCCATCCTGCTCGGAAGTGTATTGCCTTTGGCGTTCGGCAAATTTGGCTTGTGCATCGGCATACTCCTGAGCGCGAGTCAGCGCGTCGGCGGCCATTTGGCTTTCCGCTGGAGTCTTGGCCAGTTTCGCAGCGACGCTCAGGACCTGAATGGCATCCTGGCTCTTTTCCATTGTCAGCAGGACATTGGCGACGTTGATGCGATAGCGAATGTTTCCAGGATCGAGCGAAATCGCATTCAGCGCCATTAAACGTGCCTCGTCAAGGTTCTTGTGATGCATGCCGAGAAAGGCGGCGAGCATGTCATAGGCCGGTGCGAAGCTGGGATTCAGTTTGATGGCGGTGCGCAAGCTGCTCTCGACTTGATCCTGTTGAGATGTCCCTGCGCCACTATTCATCGACATCATGGCAAAGTAGTAGTGTGCCAGATAACTTTGCGAATCCAGTTGGACGGCCTCACCATACCATTTCTTTGCTTCATCGAGGTGGCCCTGCCGGAACGCGATGTATCCTTTGGTCTCATGGGCCGATACGTTCTTTGAATCTTCGTGTAGCACGTGATCGAGAAGCGCTTGCGAATCCGGGAGACGCTCCTCGTACGCCAAGAAGTCCGCGCGCAAAGCTTCAGAGTCGACAGGCGACAGAGCCTGTGCCTTGAAGACAGAATCGTCTACCTCTGTAGTCGTATTCATCTTGAGGTAATGAAAGCTGGCTTGATGAACGTAATTTTCTAATTCAGTCTGCAGTTGCTTCAAATCCCCGAAGACGCGTGTGGCAGCTGTGACGGGATCGACATTCTGAGCGAGCAGGGCCGAATAATTGCTGAGCCGGTGCGCTTTTTGAGGAAAATCGGCCATCTGAATGAAATGGGTTAAGGCCCACGATTCGGCGTAGAAGATCGACCCCTTTTTCTCTTCGTGGTAATAGGGCGATTTTTCGTCCACGGCAAAAAGTGTTTCCAGGGGTAAGAGGCGGTTCTGACGAAGCCAGAGCAGATCCTCTGTACTAGGCTCTCCCAGCCAGGCTTCCTTTTCGTGAATTTCCGTGTTCTGGTAAAACTCAGCAAGTCCTTCGTTGAGCCATAGCGGCATCGATGGGCTGGACTTGCTGATGAGGAAGTGTGTGTACTCGTGGTAGATGACCGAGTAAGGATGATCGCTCTCAGCGTCCAATCGCATCAGGACATAATTCCTGTCGGCTGTTCGCAGGAACAAGCCGCCGAGTTTGAGCGATCCTTTTGAAAGGTACTGTTCCGGCTCGAGTGTGCGGAAGTCTTTTTCACCCTTGACGGCGATCACGATGATCGGCCCGCCGGAGTCCAGGTTCATTTTTGGAAAGGCAGCATGGAAAACGGAGCGCATGCGCTCAAACTGATCCGCTACGTGACGGGCTTGCTTGTCGTTCCCATCAGCAGCCACAACGAAATGCGGGCTGGTTATCTGAATCCAGTTCTCCTGCTTGTCACGGGCGAAGCCGAGCAGGGTGGTAGTGAGAAACAGAGCGAGAACAACACCGCGTGGAGTCATGGCAAGTGCCGGAGGGGAGCAGACTCGGCGCCGGAATTATAACCGCAGCGTTTCTCAGCGTGAAGAACATTCGCGCTGCATCAAAAGCCAGGCGGCCGCTCGCTTGTCACACCGAACGCTCTCTCCAGTACCATCCCGGCACCGCCCAGAGTTCCTTCGTCAAAGAGACGTCCGATGAGCGTGACTCCGTGCGGCACGCGACGTGGTGGCGAGAATGTGGGTAGCGGGTGGTTGGGGTCGGGGGCCCAGTCGCTGCGGGCTTCACCGACTTCGACAAAGCCGGCGCGGAGCGTGAGGGAAGGGTGTCCGGTGAAATTGGTGATGACCAGCATCTCGTCGCGCAGCGAGGGGACAAGCAACAGGTCGACCTCGGAAAAGACGCGAACCATTTCGTTGGCGACCTTGCGGCGCATGCGGTCGGCTTGCACGAAATCTACGGCGGAGAGGAATCTGGCTTGCCGGAAGATGTTTGGCCATGCGTCCGGCACTTGAGCTTTGAGCTCGCGCAGTCCGCCGCTTAACGTGAGATCTTCGAATGCGGCGGCACCTTCGGCGAAGAGAATGAGATTCAGGGAGTCATAGGGCCAATCGGGAATGGAGACCTCAACCAACTCGAATCCAACTTTTTTGGCGGTCTCGAGTGCGGCGCGATCGACTTCTGTCGCCGGACGTTCTTTCATCCAGGCAGGGAAGTAGCCTACACGCAATCCTTTGACGCTTGCGCCGGCGTTGAAGTCTAGATGGCTGGGGACACTGGCCGTGTCGCCGGCGTCAGGGCCGGAAATGGCTTGCAAGACAAGGAGCGCATCTTCGACGTCGCGCGTCATCGGGCCAAGCTTGTCGAGGGACCAGCAAAGCGTCATCGCCCCGGTGCGAGGGACTCGTCCGTATGTTGGACGGAGTCCGGTGACTCCGCAGCGCATCGATGGGCTGACGATGCTGCCGCCGGTTTCGCTGCCGATGGAGAATCCTACAAGGCCTGCAGCCGTGGCCGCGCCGGGGCCGGCACTGGATCCGGAGGAACCTTCTTCCGGCAGCCACGGATTCATTGTCTGGCCGCCGAACCAGATGTCGTTCAGTGCGAGTGCGCCGAGGCTGAGCTTCGCAACCAGGACGGCTCCGGCTTCGTACAGCCGTTTTACCACTACGGAATCTGCTGCCGGCACGCGGTTGCGATAGGGTTCCGCTCCATAGGTGGTTGGGATTCCGGCTGTATCGAGGAGATCTTTGACACCAAAGGGGATTCCGTGCAGCGGGCCCCGATATTTTCCTTGTGCGATCTCTGCGTCGGCTTGCTCCGCATGCTTGAGCGCTCGGTCGCCCGTGATTGTAATTGCGCAGCGTAGCTGTGGATTGAATCGTTTGAGCCGTTCGAGGTAGATCTTGGTCAGCCGCTGGGACGTGAGCTGGCGGGTTTCGATCCAGCGGGAGAGCTTGGTTAAGGGTGCATATGCGATGTCTTCGTCTTTTGAGGGCAGGGAACCGGGATTCGTAGCGCTCCTAACGAAGTGGTCTTGCTCTGCCGCGGCATGAAGATTGGGCAGAAGAGGATTCCAATGTGTCGCTGGCGCGACAGTGGATTCCAGAGCCAGTTTCCGCGGGCCGCTGCGGCGCTCGTACAGCGACGCCAGCGTGCGACGCCAACTTGAGGCAGCCATCGCGCGCTCATCATCTTTCAGGGGGAATTGGACCAGTTTTTCGGCTTCGGCGAATGTGGTGAGCGAGACCTCGGGCCCGACAGGAGGTCCCGCACCGAACGCCGGAGGAGCGCCGGGTGGGAGCTTGGAAAGATCCTGGGCGTGAAGCCGCGAAACGGCTGCGGCGCCTAGGACGCTCACGGAAGTCAGGGTCAGGAATTCTCGACGTGATTTGGACATATGTTTAGGCGTCAGGCGATATGCGTCAGGCCAGCGATCTTGCACCCTCGACCTTCTCTCTTCGTTTAATGTCTTTGCCAATTCTCTTACCCTCACTCGGCCCTAATTTTTTTCTTCGAAGCACTTCAGGTGTGTCGCTTCAGCTGTCTGAAGAGCGGCCACGCTCAGGATGACATCGCTATGAACTATAAATCGCTATCCAACGGCCGGTCGAAGTTCTACTTCCTTGGTTGTGATCTGCACCTGGGTTGGCGACAGTTTTGGGGGAGGCCAATCGCCGGTGTACGCCTCGACTGTAATCGTGCCGGAAGTACGCGTGGACTGAACGATTACCTGTGCCAGTCCGTTGAATAAACTTCGCTTCGGCTCCTTGTCGGATTCCTGGCAGTTGGGATCGCCGTTGCCTACGCCGATTAGCACTCCCTTTCCGGTGACCTTAAAGAGAATTGGAACCTCGGCGGTCGGAACCGGGCGGCCTTCTTTGTCGAGGACTTCGACCCGGAGGACGCAGACATCTTCGCCGTCGGCGGTGATCTCGGCGCGATCTGGCGTGAGGCGAATCGCTTCCGGCTCACCTGCGGTTTCGCGCTTCTCGGTAAGAACCACCTTTCCATCTTTTGTGCCGCGAGCTTCCAATACTCCGGGCTCGTATTTCACCTTCCACTCGAGATGCGTGAGCGGCTGTACTTTCTGCGAGCCCTGGCTCTTGCCATTTAGGAGCAATTCCACCGAATCGAGATTCGAATGTACCCAGACGGAGATCGGCTCTCCGTCCCGTTGCTCCCAATTCCAGTGGGGGAACACATGCAGCACGGGCTCCGATCCCCACCAGGCTTTGTAGTAGTAGAAGTTGTCCTTGGGAAAGCCGCACATGTCGACGATGCCGAATTGCGAGTTGATGGAGGGCCATCCGTAGGGTGTGGGCTCGCCGCGATAATCGAAGCCAGTCCACGCGAAGCCACCTGAGAGCCATTCGCGCGCGGAGTAGAACTTCCACCATTCTTCTGCGAGTTGCGACCATGCGGTGTGGTTTAGATCGTAGGCGCTGACCCAGTTGCGCAGTGTGTCGGTCTCATAGATGCCGCGAGTCGAGACGGTGCTGGCCGTTTCCGAGCCAACGCTTGGCTGCTTGGGGTGGTTCTTGTGATATTTATCGTGCACTTTCAAGTTGTAGTTGAAGCCCATGACATCGAGTTGTTCGGGAAAGTGCGTCTCGAAGGACGCGTTTACCGCGGCCGCGCACATGCGGGTGGGATCCAGCTCGTGCGAGCGCTTGATCATGTCATCGACAACACGCACGCCTTGCGGTTGCGGCATCATCGTCCACTCTTCGTTGCCCATGGACCAGAGAATGATCGACGGCGAGTTGCGATAGCGCTTGATCATGGTTTCTAGTTGCTCTATGCCTTCGGCATTGGAGCTCATCAGGCGTGTTTCGCACATCATCATCATGCCGAGGCGGTCGCAAGCTTCAACCCATTCCGGAGTGGGCATGTTGTGGGAGGTGCGGACGGCGTTGCCGCCCATTTCTTTGAGGACCGCGATGCGGAACGACTGCAAACGATCGGGGAGCGCGGCGCCGACTCCGGCGTGATCCTGATGATTACAGGTGCCTTTGATCAGAACGTGCTTGCCGTTTAGGAAAAAGCCCTTGTCAGGGTCCCACTTGATGTCGCGAACGCCGAAGGTGATGCGCTCGGCGTCATACCGCTGGAGATCCAGGCTAGCAGAGTGCGGTTCGACCGAAACTTCGGCAGTGTAGAGACTTGGACTTTCCGGCGACCACAAAGCCGGATTGGCAAGGCTCATGTTGGCTGTGAAGGAGGCAGAGCCATCAGCGGCGATCGTTTTGGCCGGGGAAACTACTTTTGCCACGGTCTTTCCCGAATCATCGAGAACCAGCCAGAGAACCGAACAATTCACTTCCTGACTGCTTTCGTTTCGAACCACCGTGCCGAGGCTGAGTGATGCCGCAGCTCCCTTCAGGGTCGGGCGGATATCAGTCTCCCACGCCGCCAAATGCACGGCAGATGTCTTGGTCAGCCACACGTGGCGATAGATTCCCGCGCCTTCATAGAACCAGCCATCGCCGAAGCTGGCGTCCATGCGGACGACCAGATAGTTCTTCTCTCCATAGCGAAGGAAATCGCTGACGTCAAAACGGAAAGGCGCGTAGCCGTTGTCATTGCGGCCGATGAAGTATCCGTTCAGAAACACTAGCGCGCTGCGGAAGGCCCCGTCGAATTCGATCATGATGCGGCGGCTTTCATCTGCCTTGGGAATATCAAAAGTGCGGCGATACCAGCCGATGCTGGTTTCCGGGTAGCGACGGCCCAGTGGCTTGTATCCGTGCGACTGCTGCTCCTCATCTCGCACGAAGGGTAATTCCACGGCCCAATCGTGCGGGAGATTGAGGTCGCGCCACTTTGAGTCGTCGAACTTTTGGGTGGAGAACCAGAACTCACCGCTCTTGGAAAAATCGCCCTGGCCCATGCCGAAGCCGAGATCGCGTGCGGGGTCGGAGCCGTGTCCCAGAACAAATTTCCAGCCAAAGTCGAAGAGAAGCCGCTCGCGCGGGACTGTCGCGCCGGCAGCTTCGGGCGCGGGGTAGCGGGCCAGCAGTGCATGCGCGCGCTGTATGGAGCCGGGCAAGAGTGCGGAAGCCGAAACAGCCAAGCTGGAACGAAACAGATCACGACGGGTGAGGGAAGTCATCTAAGGCCTCGAGATCAGATTGACCGCAGTGTCTCAGCGCTCGTTGCCATCACTGCGGGACGAGCCCGTTGGGACCTCGCATTATAAAGCGGATCCGAGCTCGTTCAAGAATGATGTGTGGGGTGAATTTGGTGGAAATGGATTGCGATGTCGGGTGAGTATGATCGGTCGCGTATCAAGGTCCGGTTGCGGCTGGGTCGTCGAGAGTTCTGAAACATTGCGGGAATGCAGACGCGGTGTGTTGGCAGAGCGACTCTTCCCAGGCAGCTTTACGCGCCGCTCTGCTCCGCGGGGGCGGACGAATGCGTCCGTCCCTACACAGGATGTTTACCTGGGGTCTTGCACCTCTCGCATGCCGACGATCTTTGTGGAAGTGCGGAACTTCTTGTAGTCGCGATAGGTTTGCTCGCCGTCGATGTTGAAGCCCTTCACCAGGCCCAATCGGGCATTGAACTTGTAATTGATCTGCTTGAGCAGCCAGACTTCGTCGTTGACACGGGTTTGCTCCAGCCTGAAGCGCGTGCCTCTGTGAATTCGTGCCAGAACCAAGCCGATGGAGACGGTGTCGAGCGCCTCCACGTCCAATTTGGCGAGTTGCAGGTCATCCTTGTCGATCCAGACTCGTCCATGGAATTTCGGCAGGAACTTCGCATCTTTCATGTGGGGCACAAAACCCGGGCGCGGCTCGCCATCGATCACCCAAGCTTCGCGTCCATTTACCTGCTCGGTTCCGACCAACTTGAAGTCATACGCATCCGCGATCTCGTGGACGAACTTGCGGCTGTCCTCGCGCTCTCTGGCTTCTTTGTCTTCGCGTTTCTTGCGGGCTTCGTCTGATTCGTTCTTGCGTTTGTCGATGATCTTCTGGATTTTTTCTTCTTCTTTGGCAGCCTCCTTTGTGTTGAGTGGTTGGTCATCCTTGGCGATCAGCCGCTGGACCTGTTCCCCGTAGATTTCGAGAATTTCGAAGGTCTTGATTTCGGTGGATTTCTTATTCCCGCTGCCGTCCAGATTGTTTTGCACCTCGCGCTCGATATAGGTGTAGTCCCGTTGCCGTTTGTCGTTCTCCATGTCCTTATCGGCGACGACGCGGAGCAAATTCTGCATCTGTTCCTGCGAAAGCTTGCCTTGAGCGTCGGGAGTCAGGTCGGGAGACTCGGAACGGACCGGTGACGCGGCATCCGACGCGTTGCCCTTTGTTTCGACGGCGGGTTCGGTTTTCTCGGATGCAGCGGGATTTGAGCTCTGCCCGGCGGCATAGCTGAAAGAGACCAGCAGAGCAACAGCGAGGATCGGAAAACTGCTCCTCATACACTTCACCTCAACCACTTAACGAATGACGGTAGATTGTGATGATTTCTTACAATCACGAATTAAAAAGAGTATGCCAGAGGAATCGAACCCGAGGAAGCTCCGAGAGTTGCTTAGCTCCCCAGATTTCCTGTGGCTTGCGCAACCGCCAGTTGTCGACAAGCTCGTGGGATGATCTCCAACTGGGAAATGGCTTCGAGGAATTCGAAGCCCTAGCGGAAAGCATTGCGCTGGCGGGCTAGAGCATGAATCACAACATCGCCGGTAGGCATCGTAAATTCGAGGTGAACCACCTCTCCGACATTTTCTTCCTCGCGGAGCATGGCCGAAATCCCTGATTCACGTATGTCGACAGAGTGTCCGCGTACTAGCTAGACCGGAGTTGCGCGGGTAGATGCGGACGTCAATGTCCAGCTGGTACCGAGGGTGACGGTGTGCTTCGATCACCGCTAATCCCCGACTTTATACGCCTTCCCCAGGCACTCCGCCTGAAACGTCCTGTCGTCGACTCGGTGCAGGCGCTTCTCCTGCAGCTTCGTAAGCAGAGGATAATGCTTAACGTCGAAAAGATGATCGACGATGAACCAGACGGGATTGTCGGTCGTCATCCAGTGCTGCGCGTCAAAGCGCCGCAAGTTTACCGGAAGGGAATAGCGACGTAAAGTGCGCTCGCGACGCAGATTGAAATAGATGTTGAAGTAGCTGAGTGCGAGCTCGCGCAGGGTGCGATACACGGGTTCGCGCCAGCGGCATCCGGTGTAATTTGATTTTGCAACCGCGCCCCAGCATCCATCCTGGCGGTAGATCGCCAGGACGTGATCGGTGTCGCGGTCGGCCTCGAAGTCCAGCAACAGCGGCGGATATCCATTCGCGCGCAGAGCTGCGGCGCCGAAAATCGCGCCTTCCAGGCAATGCGATGATCCTTCCGCCAGTACCTTGCGGGGAGACCACGCCGTGTCCTCTAGGTGATAGGGCATGTCATCGAGAAATCTCTGGATGCCGTAGGGATTTTTCAGGCTGCGCAGCTTGCGCAACTCTTTGTTGTTGAAACCGACGTGGTCTGTGTTCATCTTTTGGGTGCAGTCTTGAGAGGTATGCGAATTAATGTGATCAAAACCTCTACTTTTTCTCGCTGTCATTCCGACCCTGAGCACAGCCGAAGGGAGGAATCCATACCTCCTGCAGTACCTTTTGGGTAGGGATGCTTCGACTCCGAACGAGATCGTTTCGATCTCGTTCTACGCTCAGCATGACATCGTTGCTAAAAGGGCGCTCTTTTTCCTAAACCAGTCTAGTTCTGGGACAGAAAGACTTTGCTCAATTCCTGCGGAGTATCTACCTCAATATCGGGATCCTCGACCTCCAAGGTGTGAGGAGCAAAGCCATATTTCACCGCTAGCGTCGAAAGGCCTGCGTTGCGGCCGGTTCGGATGTCGACGTGGGAATCGCCCACGATGGCCGCTTGTTCTGGACGTACTCCTGATTCGCTTACCAGCTTCAAGGCGCCTTCTGGATCTGGCTTCTTGGTGGTGAAGCTGTTACCGCCATAAATCTGCGTAAAATATCGGCCCAGATCGAGTGCTTCCACGATCGCCCGCGATGGGTTCACCGGCTTGTTCGAGAGGACGGCCAACTTGCGTGGCACACCGTTGCCTGAACTCTGAATGGAGGCAAGTGCTTCCGGAATGCCGGGATAGATCTTCGTGTGATCGAGCTTGTGTTCTCGGTAATAGCGGAGAAAGAACTCCAGACCCTTACGGACGAGAGCTTCGTCAACAGCTTCGGGCCCTAAAGCTCGCTGGATCAGGACCGGCGCGCCGTCGCCGACGTAGCTGGCGATTACATCGTCGGGAAGCTCTGGGCGCTGAATATGGCGCAGGGCGGCATTGACGGAGTGCACCAGGTCAAGGCGCGAGTCGATCAAGGTGCCGTCGAGATCGAAGATCACCAATTTTATGGAATGCGGATCAAATGGCCGCCGAATACGAATCATGGACTCTTTAGAATAAAGCACTCGGCGGTCAGCCGTCAGCAGTGAGCGACTCGACGAAGGGACGAACCTCGGCGATCGCTCCGTTTATCGAGACCATCCCTTGCTGGCCAGCCATTCCCGCCACCATTGGGCGGACTCCTCGATGGCTTTTTGTTGTTCTTCCGGAAGCGGCGGGCCGGCCTCGGGAATGGGGAGTAGCGGATCGAGTCCAACTGCGGCTCTGAATTGGTTGACACGATCCGGGTCAGCCAACTTCCATGGGCGCGCGCGCCCGTCATGTGGATCGTCGACCCATTGGGAGCCGTAGCGCTGGGGGCGGCCTTCATGCAGTGCAATGCGGTCTTCCAGATACGCCGCGTGCCAAGCGGGAGCGCGCCGGGCGGTAGCGCATTCCTGTAAGAGGCGCAGAACCAGGCGCTGGAAGTCGGGTTCTCCGACTGCGTGTTGGGCGATCATCCAGGCTGCTTCCGTTCCTTCTTTTCCGACAATATCTTCGGCGGGCCAGCCATGGTCGGTAATGATCTGACGCAGACGCGCCGCGTTCTTTAAATGGAGTGCTTCCATGCGCGGGACGTAGGAGCCACCCAGCAGACCGGCGTCGAGCAATTCCTGGCGGACCCGCAGATCCTCTTCCCGCATTGCAATGATTTCTTTGCGTAACTCCTCGTTGAGCACGTCAATGATTATGCCGAAAACAAGCCTTGACTCAATCTATATTTCCAGTAATATCGAAATATGCAAACGACAAAATCCGAGCGCGTCGCGAAATATGCCGATATGTTCTCGGCCATGGGGACCGAACCGCGGCTGCGCATCATGCAGTTGCTACTGTCGGCTCACCCGGGAGGGCTCGTGGTCAGCGAGATTCAGGACGAACTCGCAATCCCCAACTCAACCCTCTCTCATCATCTCGACAAACTCAAAACTGAAGATCTCGTCGTGGTGAAGCGGGAGGGGACATTTCTTCGCTACACGGCGAATACGGAAGCGTTGCAGGAGCTTCTGCAATTTCTCTATGCCGAGTGTTGCACCCGGAACAAAGCCGTGAAACCGCAGGACATCATCCAGATTTGCAAATAGGAGATTTCGTTATGAGTATTGAGACAAAAGAAAATGCATCTCGCGGGCTGAAGCCCGCGTCGTTACGCCGTCTTAACGGCACGGCTGAAGCCGTGCCCTACCCAAATTCGACTGGGAACATTGAAGCCTCCTTTGCGAATTCCGCTGGGAACATTAGGCAAGTGGTCAGACAGAAATATGGCGAAGCTGCTCTTCGGGTGAAGAGTGGCGGCAGTTCATGCTGCGGTGCAACGGCGGCAAACGGATGCGCGGATCCCATCACGAGCGACCTTTACGACGCATCGCAGATCGGACAACTTCCGCAGGAAGCTGTGCTGGCTTCGCTGGGATGCGGTAATCCGACGGCTTTGGCGGAGCTAAAGCCGGGAGAGAGTGTGCTTGATCTTGGGTCCGGCGGGGGCATTGACGTTTTACTTTCCGCACGGCGTGTCGGCCCGGCCGGCAAAGCGTATGGACTCGACATGACAGACGAGATGCTCGCTCTGGCAAACGAGAACAAGCGGAAGTCGGGGATTGAGAACGTCGAATTCCTGAAGGGCGAGATCGAGAACATTCCTCTGCCTGATAAATCTGTCGACGTCATTATCTCGAATTGCGTGATCAATCTTTCCGCGGACAAGAACAAGGTGCTGCGGGAGGCTTTCCGTGTCTTGAAGCCGGGAGGGCGTTTCGCAGTGTCGGATGTGGTCACCCGTGGTGAGATCCTGCCTGAGATTCGTGAAAGCGTCCTCGCCTGGGTGGGTTGTGTGGCCGGGGCGCTCAAGGAAAACGAATACCGAGCGAAACTGCGGGACGCGGGATTCGAGCAGATCGAGATCGAGCCCACGCGGATTTACACCGCGGAAGATGCGCGTGAATTTCTGTCAGGGCAAATCATGCCGATCCAGATGGACCCCACCCAGATTGATGGGAAGTTCTTCAGCGGATTCATTCGTGCGGTCAAGCCGACGGTTGCTTGACTCGGAAAACTCGGTATGAGCAAGAAGCGGTATGGATTCTCTGCACGGGAACTCTGCCCGTAGCCAGATGGCCCGAGGGGTTGCTTCGTGATCAGGCTGGAGATCATTTTGAGGTATTCAGCGCTGGGGTGGAGCCGACCCGAGTGCGAAGGGAAGCAATTGCGTTCATGAAGGAGATCGGAATTGATCTGACGGGCCACCGTTCCAGGCACGTGAACGAATTCGCCGGCCAGAGCTTCGATTATGTACTGACGGTCTGTGACAATGTGAGGGAGATCTGTCCGGTATTTCCAGGCCCGACGGTGCGCATACATCGAGCGTTCGCTGCTCCAGCCGCATTTGAGGGGCTCGCAAGAACAGCGGCTTGGGATGTTCCGGAAGGTGCGCAATGAAATCCGCGAGTACTAATCGAAGTTTCCCGGGAACGAGACTGACTAGTTCTGTTCAGAAACTAGCCCCGGCGGCTGTGGCCGCCGGGGGCTAGTTTTTACGAGCTCGTTCTGGTTTTTGGGAGGACTACGAAAATTAGACGCGCTCGTTGGGGGAAGGAGTGTAGATTCGCATCACGCGATTGGTCGTGGTTTCCAGCACACAGAGCCGTCGGTGTGGTCAGAGGGTGCCCAGAGGCTTCTGGCGGTGCAATCTTCTTGCTTGCGTCCGAGGCTTTTAGAATGCAAGTGCGCTGCTCAAGGTGAAGAAAGAAACGCTCATTTTGCGGCACAATGCTAAGGCCGGTCACGCCTCGCCTTCGCTGCGCTCAGGCTCGGCGGGTCGAACGAATGCGTCCGGCCCTACATTTCACGCACGCATGCACTCGCGATTCTCTACCCGAAACTCCTTACTTTGCCAACCCGGCCACACCATATACAATCCAACAAGTTCCAACCGGAATCGAGGGAGCGCTGGCGGGAATCTAATTTATAGGAACTCATAGAGCGGATGGCGACCACAAAGACCGACCCCAAGCTGGCCCTGAGCACTACCACAAAGAAGGTCAGGGTGCATGACACGCTATCACGCGAGCAGCTCATCCAAGCCTATCGCCTGATGTATATGTCCCGGCGGATCGACGACCGGGAGATCCTGCTCAAGCGCCAGCAGAAAATTTATTTTCAGATGTCGGGCGCGGGACATGAAGCAATTGGCGTCGCGGCAGGCCTGGCCCTGAGATCGGGATACGACTGGTTCTACCCCTATTATCGCGACCGCGCTTTGTGCCTTGCCTTGGGCGTGGAACCTTACCAGATGTTCTTGCAGGGTGTAGGCGCCGCAGATGACCCGAGTTCCGGCGGGCGGCAGATGCCCTCGCACTGGAGTTATCCGTCGCTGCATATCGTGACTCAGTCGTCTCCTACGGGCTCGCAGATTCTGCAGGCCATTGGTTGCGCTGAGGGGGGGCGGTATTTTGCTCGTCGTCCAAAGGCAGCCGAGGTTCCCCAGGCGGAAACCACGGACTATCGTCACTTCAAAAGTGTCAGCTTCCAGAATGATGAAGTCACCTATGTGTCGCTGGGGGACGGTACTTCTAGCGAAGGTGAATTCTGGGAGGCTATGAACGCGGCAGCGCTGGGCAAGCTGCCCGTGATCTTCTGTGTGGAAGATAACGGGTATGCCATTTCCGTTCCAGTCGAAGTGCAGACTGCAGGTGGTAGTATCTCGCGTCTGGTCTCGGGCTTTCCCCACTTCCACTTCGAGGAAGTGGATGGCACCGATCCGATGGCAAGCTACGCCGCTCTTCAACGTGCAGCGCGATACTGCCGGCAAGGGTTGGGACCTGCTTTTGTGCATGCCCACGTGATTCGTCCGTACTCACATTCTCTGTCGGACGACGAGCGGCTCTATCGGCCTGAGTCGGAGCGTGAACGGGACGCGCAGCGCGACCCGGTGACGCGCACGCAGATGTACCTCCTGCGTGAGGGGATTCTCGACGACAAGGGAATTAATCAACTGGAGAAGGAAGTCGAAGCGGATCTCCAGACTGCTGTCGATCGTGCTCTGGAAGCGCTGCCCGCCCCGCCCGAGTCGGTGATGAACTTCATGTACTCACCGGATGTCGATGTTACGTCGTCGATCTTCGACACGACTCCGGCGACGGAGGCTGCTTCCGATGGCAAGAAGGTGGCTCCAAAAACGATGGCCGACCTGATCACAGCGACCTTGCGCGATGAAATGAAGCGGGACGAGCGCATCGTGATCTTTGGAGAAGATGTTGCGGACTGCAGCCGGGAAGAGTACCTGCGGCAAAAGCTGGTGAAGGGAAAAGGCGGGGTTTTCAAGCTCACCTTCGGTTTGCAGTGCGAATTCGGTAACGATCGCGTTTTCAACTCTCCACTAGCGGAGGCGGCGATCGTGGGCCGTGCCACCGGGATGGCTACTCGCGGACTGAAGCCGGTGGTCGAGATTCAGTTCTTCGACTACATCTGGCCGGCGATGATGCAGATTCGCGACGAGCTCAGCACGATTCGCTGGCGGTCGAATAATGGATTCTCCAGCCCGATGGTGATTCGCGTCGCGATCGGCGGATATCTGACCGGAGGGGCGATTTATCACTCGCAGTGCGGAGAAGGTATTTTCACCCATATTCCCGGATTGCGGGTGGTGTTTCCGTCGAACGCGCTGGATGCTTCGGGCCTGTTGCGGACGGCAATCCGGTGCGACGATCCGGTGCTGTTCCTGGAGCACAAGCGGCTATATCGGGAGTCTTATGGACGCGCCGCATATCCGGGATCGGAATACATGATCCCATTCGGCAAGGCGAAGATCGTGCAACCGGGGACGGATTTGACCGTCATTACCTATGGTGCCGTGGTACCGCGTGCGCTGCAGGCGGCACAAAAGCTGGAACGCGAGCAGGGAACGAAGATCGAGTTGATTGACCTCCGGACTTTGAATCCGTTTGATTGGGAGACCATCGCCGCATCTGTTGCGAAGACGAATCGGGTGCTCGTTGCCTACGAAGACACGCTCAGTTGGGGATACGGCGCGGAAATTGCCGCCCGCATCGCCGATCAGCTTTTCGACGAATTAGACGCACCCGTTCGGCGCGTGGCTGCGAAAGACACGTTTGTGGCGTATCAGCCGATTTTGGAAGATGCCATCCTGCCACAGCCCAATGATTTGTATCTGGCGATGAAGGAATTAGTAGCGTACTAAGGCAAGCAAAAAGATTGGCCACGGAGTTTGCCCGGATCTTCCCGGATCAAGAAACAAATTTCAGGGATTTATCCCTGAAAATCGGGTGCAATCCGTGGCTTATTTCTTGTGCGCAGGAGAGCCACCTCGTTCCGGATGCTCGCCCTTGTACGCTTTCCACGCGCCGTCGATAACGTAGGCGTGAATTGCGTCAGCTTGTTGTGGGGTCATGCTAAGACTGGGAAAGGCGAACTTCGGCGGATTCAGGAATCCAGGCATGCCCTTGTCCCAATGCGTTCCTCCCAGCACGATTGCGTACCAGTCATCGTGAACATCGGCAGGAGCGTAGCGTAAATCCGGAATGGCTCCGTTGAGTACCCAGGCTCCGCTCCCATCCAGATTCGGAGAGTGGCAGCCATCGCAATAGAAAGTCCTGTAGAGCTTCTCGCCTTCTTTGATCGTTGCCGCGTCAGCGGTCTGCGGCGGCGGCATCGGGACCGGCGGAACTATGTCTGGTGGAGTCGGGAAGGGAAGGTTCCCCCTTAGCTTGAACGCGAGCAGACGGGATGGGCCTCGCTTGGAGCGAGGCGTGGCCATCGTCCACGCGGGTGCGAAGAGTCGGGAGCCTGATCCCCATCCGACCGGCAGCAACACGTATTGTTCACCATTCACCGAGTAGGTGACGGGCACCGACTCGATCGCCGAACCGGTGTCGATCGACCAGACTCTCTTGCCTGTGTCAGCAGTGTACGCAGCGAACTCGCCGTTGCCCTGTCCCTGGAAGACGAGGTTCCCGGCGGTCGAGAGGACACCACCATTCGTAGCGATTTCTTCCTCAACCGACCATCGCTCCGACTGATTCACCGGATCCCACGCGATGAGCCGACCCTCGCTCTGCTGCATCCATTCGTCCGTCTCGACTTTGGAATGCGTTTCGGGCTTGCGGTCGGTCGCCGGAATATAGACGAGTCCCGTGCCCGGGTTATAGCTCATGGGCCACCAGTTGTGGACGGTCCATTGCTTGCCGCCACCTTGCGATGGCGGCACCTCGACCGCTTTTCCCGTGGTGAGGTCAATCGAGGTGGCCCAGTTCACTCTTACAATTGGCTTGGCAGACAGCAGTTTCCCCGTCCATGCGTCGAGCACGTAATAGAAGCCATTTTTGGGTACGGTCATCGCAACGTGATGCTTCTTGCCGTCGATCGCCAGGTCTGCCATGACGATGTGATTGTTTTCCGTTTGCAGTCCTGGCGAGCTGGTCTGGTAATGCCAGACGTATTCGCCAGTCGTCGCTTTCACCGCCACAATGCATCCGGCAAACAGTTTGTCGCCAGGGGCGCGCAGAGTAGTGAGCTCGCCGTAATCGGCACCGGCGCCGGCCGTGCCGAAGATGACGTAGTCTGTGACGGGATCGTAAGTGATTGCCGTCCATACGTCTGCGCCGCCCATTTTCCAGGCATCACCGCTCGGCCACGTTTTCGCTGCGATTTCCTTCAGGGCCTTCGATTCGAACGGCTTCTTCGGATCGCCGGGAACTGTCCAGAATCGCCAGAGCTCTTTGCCGGTGTTCGCATCATAGGCAGCAATAGCGCCGCGTACGCCGTCGTCGGATCCGTTGTAGCCCATGAACACCATGCCCTTGGCAACATGGGGCGCGTTCGTGATGCCAGTCTGCGTCGGCTCGCAAACCGGCGCTTCCCAGAGTGGCTTGCCTGTGGCCGCATCAATGCCGATCAATCGGCAATCACCAGTTCCGACGAAAACCTTCCCCTCCCAAACAGCGACTCCAGCGTTGGTGCGCGCTGAATAGGATCCGTTGAGCGCCTGATCCAATCGAATCTTGGGATCAAACTTCCAGATGAGTCTTCCCCTGGCTGCGTCGAGCGCATAAACCTTTGACTGCGGTGCACTGACATAGGCCACGCCATCGACAACGATCGGCTCAGAAACCAGGCCCATGGCGCTGTCCACATCCATGTACCAGGCAAGGCCCACCCCCGAGATATTCTGATCGTGGATCTGCTTCAGCGGGCTGAAATGGCTCGAGTCGAAGGTGCGTCCATTGAGCAGCCAATTGGCCCCATCGGTATCGGCGGCGACACGCTCCGCGTTCACATTCGCCGCGTTGGCCCGATCGTCGGCCAACGTGGAGGTGATCACGATCATGGCTGCCACAAAAGATAGGGTGATTATTGAGAGGATTCTGCGCAGAGGAGATGATGTAGGCACGGACGGTTTCCCGGTGAGCGGAATTTGTGGCCACAGACTTTCACCAGCTCGACGATGGATGGCTGTGATCCGTGGCCACTGATTGTATCTAACTAACTTACCGCCTGAGGAACGCGGACCTCTTTCTGGAGAGCCACCTCCACTTTTCCCTTGGTTCCAAACAGAGAGTGGTAGAGGACACCGCCGATGGCCCCGCCGATTGGTGGCGCGACCCAGAACATCCACAACTGCTGCAGTGCCCATCCGCCCGCGAAGACGGCAGGTCCGGTGCTGCGCGCAGGATTCACCGACAGGTTCGTGACTGGAATACCGACGAGGTGAATCAGCGTCAAGCAGAGCCCGATCGCAATTGGAGCGAATCCCTTCGGTGCCCGCTCGTCGGTCGCGCCCATGATCACGATCAGGAAAAATGCGGTGAGAACGACTTCCGCCACGAAGCACGCCAGAAGCGAGTAGCCACCGGGAGAATGTGCGCCGTACCCATTGGAGGCAAAGCCCGCATGCACGTCGAAGCTGGCCGCTCCGCTGGCAATAATGTAGAGGACGCCGGCGGCAGCAATGCCGCCCAGGACTTGAGCGATGACATAGGCCAGCAAATCTGAGGCAGGGAAGCGCTTGCCTGCGACCAGCCCAACGCTAACTGCCGGATTCAAATGGCAGCCCGAGATATGTCCAATGGCAAAAGCCATGGTGAGGACGGTAAGTCCGAACGCCAAAGCTACGCCTGCGAATCCAATGCCGACGTTGGGGAAGGCCGCTGCCAAAACCGCGGACCCGCATCCGCCGAAAACCAGCCAGAATGTTCCGAAGAATTCCGCCGCTGCGCGTTTACCGATAGGCATGGGTACCTCCTTCTGAGTGCAAGTTGGTGGTAGGGCCCCTAGGATCTTTGCGCACAGCCTAGCACAGGGTCCCGGTAATAAACAGTACGAGTTGAGCAGGCCAAGGGCGCGCGCTGCGTGCGCCGAGGGTCTCTAACAGCTACGGTCCAGGCTCATGCCGCCGGTTTCGCTGCTGTTGCGTAGTGACACCTGGCGAGCCGACAAATGAAGACACTGTCACCGCTCAATACCTTTAAGAGTGTGCCGGATGCGAAAACGTCGTTTGCAAGGAAATCTAAAATTAGCGACGTTACGAACGCTTATCTGGCAAAGGGTTCCAGATTGTCCGTTCCCAGCAGGGGTGTTAGCCTCGAATTCAGTGGGTTCTGCCGCGACCAATCCGCCTCGATCCACGTTTGCCGAGTCTGGCCGCGTCGTACGGTGGCTGCAATCGGCGACCGTCGAGGTGTGGCTCAAATTCTTGCTTGCCCTGGCTGGCTTGGGTCTGGCGTTTGCAGCAGCGCTGTTTTCGACGGTCACGCGTGACTCCGGGAATCTCTGGGCGACGGTAATTCTGGCTTCCATTTCGCTCGTGCTCGCGACGCTGGTAGGGCTGGTGACTGTGCCGTATCTGGCGCGCCGGGTCGCGGTCGAACGGCTACGGGAGTCATTCGATTACGAAGTCAACCGCGCCGGCATTATTTATGCGCTTGTAACGCTGGTCATTGGAATTGCCGCTCTCAACACCGGCAACAATCTGCTGTACATCGTTGTGGCAGCGATGCTGGCTGCGATCGTTGTTTCCGGATACGTCTCCGCTGTGGTGCTGCGTTATCTTGAGCTGGATATTCGCTTACCGGAGCATGTCTTCGCGGGGCGGCCAGTTCTAGGGCGAATTGTCCTGCGAAATGCGAGACGTGTGTTGCCGTCGTTCTCCGTCCGGGTAGTGTCCGGCCGAAAGAAGCGCCAAAAGCCTGCAAAACAGTGGCAGTGGGAGACCGCTACATTCGCCTTTCCGTTCAACCGGCCTCAAGGAAAACAGTGGCTGCGGTTGCCGGATCGACGGTTGAGGAGAGTTTCGCTGGTACCCTCTCCGCCTGGAATCTTCCAGGGAATGGCTTATTTCCCCTTCTTGCCAGCCGGGAGCGAGGCGACTGCGGACCTGGAATTGATGTTTGATCGTCGTGGACGCTATCGGGAAGATAGTTTCGGCCTGGCTACCCGGTTTCCTTTCGCCTTCCTCACCAAGACGCGGCATGTTTCGTTGCAGCGCGAGATCCTGGTCTACCCTCGGGTCGAGCCTGCCGACGAGATTTTCGAAATTCTCCCGCTGGTCCGTGGCGAGTGGGAGAGCTTCATGCGCGGGCGCGGGTCTGATCTGTACCGGATTCGGGAGTACATGCCAGAGGATTCCGCGCGGCATGTGGACTGGAAAGCTACCGCGAAATCAGGTTCGCTGAAGGTCCGGGAGTTCGCTCGTGAAGATGAGCGCAAGCTCTGTATCGCGTTCGACAATCCGCAAGAAGGGCTCCTTTCGGAGAGTGCCTATGAGAAAGCGGTAGAGCTTGCGGCATCCCTCGCTTCACACTTTTCCAGTCAAGACGCAGAAGTCTCTTTCCTGATTCCTGGCCGCCCGCGAAGCTGCGATCTCCACGAATTTCTGGAGTGGCTGGCATTAGTGCAACCGGTAGGCTCTCAGTCGCAGACAGCCATTTCCACAGCGGCAGGAGGTTCGGGCTGTAGCCTGGAGGAACTGGGGCGGGTGCCATTGGACGAATACAAGATTGTCATCACGGCGCGAGGGCGCGGCAGTATACCCACGGCTCTTTGGAATTCCTCTTATTTCGTCTTTGTGGGTGGGCAGGGCCCCGCGCGGATGTAGCTCACTCGTACGCAACGCTTTTTGCTTTTCCAACCTTTTTCTCTTTATTTACATCTCGTCTGAGGCATATACTCACGCCCCGATAGATGCCTGGCCACCTCGGACTTCAGTCAGCCGGGAGGTATCACATGCGTATCTGCGACCTGATCAAAGATCAGGAGACCTATCACGCGGAATTGGGCCACACCGTTCTAGAGACCGTACGCGCCATGGTCGAACGAAACATTGGCGCGGTTCCGGTCGTTCATAGCGGCCAACTAGTCGGAATTTTCTCAGAACGCGATCTCATGCGCCGGGTGGTCGCAGAGGGCAGGGATCCCAGGGCCACGTGCCTGGCCGAGGTCATGACCGACGACCCCTTGGCCGTCGGGACGGGCGAAGACCTGGAAACGTGCATGACGCTGATGCGCCGTCACGGCTTCCGGCACCTGCCGGTTTGTCAGGAGGGTCAGTTGATCGGCATGGTTTCTCTGCGTGACATTTTGCTTCACGATTTAAGCGAAAAGGATGACGAGATGCGCATGATGCGGGCCTACATCCACTCGATGCCGGATGCTTAAAGTGGAGCGAGGTTGCTAACCTGCCGGCAACAGCCTAGTCATTCCACCGTTTTAGCGCTCTCGGCGCGCCCGCGGACGAATGCGTCCGCGGCTAGACAATCAGGGTTGCTGAGCCAAATACCTGCCCTTGTTTACCTGGCACGAAGGTAACTTGCCCAAATGGGTGTGCACGGGTAACGTTACTTTCGGTTACGGCAGTGCATTGAACACCGGAGTCTAAGACATTACCCTAAATTTGTTCTCAGCCAACCACTCGGCGTGGGAGGCTGCCGTTTGTTTTTCCGGCGATTGCGTCCGCCGGTAGAGAACGTGTCCGCTACTTGAGATTAGAAGCGTGAACGAAAAAACCAAAGTTCTCTACTACGCGCTGTGGCTCCTGCATCCTGTCTTGGAGGTGGGCATTGCCGGTTTCATGCTACGGCGGGGCCTGCTGCGCAATTTCAGGTTCTTTTTCGCTTATGTGATGACGCAGTTGGTGACCTTTGCCGTCGTATTCCCAGCATACGTGTGGCGGGGCTATGACGCTCTTTTCCTGCTTTACTGGTGTTGTAATGCGATCAGCGTCGTTTTCGGATTCCTGGTGATCCATGAAATCTTCGTGGACGTTTTCCGCATGTTTGACACCCTGCGGGATCTGGGAACGGTGCTATTCAAGTGGGCTGGGCTGGTAATGTTGCTGGTGGCCGCCGTGGTTTCCGTGTCCACGAACTCGTCTGATCTTCCGCCCATCATGCAAGCCATCGTTACCTTGCAGCGCTGCGTGCGCATGATTCAGGTCGGGATGGTGATGTTCCTGCTGTTTTTCGCGCAATACGTGGGTGTCAGCCGCCGCCAACATAGCTTTGGGATCGCGCTGGGTTTTGGATCGTTCGCGGTGATCGAACTGATTCTGATCAGTTCCTGGGTGGGGAGCCATCTGGACGGGCCATGGATGAGCATCGTCAATATGATGGCGTACAACGGCAGCCTCCTCCTGTGGCTGGGCTATGTCGCGGTAAAGCGTCCGGCTCGCGACAGTTCCCGCCCGCTGCTGCGAACGGAACGTTGGGAACAGAGCCTGTCAGATATCCATCATCCTCTTCCCGCCGACTCACTGATTCCAATGTTTGAAGGGATGGTGGACCGCGCTCTTTCTCGTACCCAACCTGGCCCACCACCGTTAGCCGAGAAGGCAGCCGCGGGATCCGACGGACGAACGAGCACGGGTGGCTTCGCGGCGGTCATACGCGCCACTTCGAAGACCTAATCCCAAGGCGTCTGCGCGGCGAGCCCCCGGACCCGCCCGATGGGCCAGTGCGCTAGAGCACTTCAGCCCTCGTCCGGAAATTGTAAATTTTGGACTCGCAAACCCTGAAACATGCACCCGACGTATGTATTCAAGTATGCGTCCATACTTTTCCGTAAAGTTACTGAAAGGTAAGCGGTTAACTTTCTAGTAAAGGTCACTAAAAGCGGGGGTGTACTAAAGGCGTGAATAAAAAGTGAAATTCTTTGCGCAAACGACTTGACATGTGCCCTATAATGCGTGTCCGCGTGGAACGCAGTATTTCCCCAAGTTCTGCGCGGTAGGAGACGAACCCATGAAACGCGCAGTCAGGATTGCGATCCTGATCGTCGGACTAGTGGGCACATTTTTGACAGCCACCGTTCCTTTGGTTCCCGCCGCGGACGGAGGCCCTCTTCTTCTGTGCCCACCCAGATCAACGCACTGCCAATCCAGCTTGCCGACCTAAGCTACGGGAAAGCTGATTGGGGCCGCAAGGTCACCAAAGTAACCTTGCTGTAATTAGGCCGAGAACCATGGGCTCTGCAATCTTCGGGCTGACGAAACTTATACTAGTTCGTCAGCCCTTTATTTTGTCTCTCGGGTACTTCCTGTAGCCCTTCAGGCTGCCAATGCGTCTTGTAGTTCGAGGACGCTGGATACCGGCGGCCGGCAAGTCCTTCCAGAACACACAACGGCGAAAGATTTTCCCGACGCCAGCTGGGAAAGGCTCGGTATCGTGGCCGCAAGTTCGGGCGGCAGGTTTTGTGCCACCGCTTGGCTCGAGGTAAGCCGCAGCGTGCTTTTCCCAAAGGCAAGACCACGATTGGCAGCAGCCTGCAGTTCATCTGCTTTCCCGTCGTCAGCGTCGATCACCACCACCTGCACGGGATTTTCGAGGAAATGCACAACCGCAATGCCGTAAGTTGCGGCGAAGATTCCGAACTGTTCCGCGACGCCTGCGAATGTCTCCAGCGTCCGCTCGGCTTTGTCGCGGTAGCCTTCATTGCCGGTGTAGCGGTGTAGTCGCACAACTGCGATGGCGGCCATCGGATTTCCCGCCGGAGTAGGCGAGTCCTGCAACGGCTTCCGGCGCGTTGCAAGTACGCCCAAGTTGGATCCCTCGCCCGCGGGTTCACTGTCGAAGAATCCTCCGGAGGGCGAATCAAAGAAGCGCTCGATCATGGTGTCGGCGATCGCTTGCGCGAATTTGAAGTAACTGAGATCGCTTGATGCCTCGTAAGCATCGAGACAGGCGATGACCGTACAAGCGTAATCATCAAGCAATCCCGTGACTTCCCGGTGCTGTGCATCCGGATCGGAATAAGCAATCACATGGAGCAGCGATGCACGTGCATCGCCCTGCGGTTTCTTCCATGCCACGCTTAATAGTCGATCTAAAGAACGCAACGCAAACCGCCGCGCCTCGGGCAAGTGGAGAACTCGCGCCGCATCCAAGTAGGCCGAAATGCACAGGCTGTTCCAAGCGACATAGACTGTTTTGTCCACAAAAGGTGTGGGTCGCTCTAGCCGTGCTGCATACATTTTCATCTTCGCCGTTTGCAGGATTCCGCTGACGCGCTCTGAGGACAACTTCATGCGTTTCGAGATATCGTCGATCGAAGCGCGCACATAGAGCACGTTCTTCGCGGAATTGTGCTGCATTTCCCCGATTTCGTTGATGTCATAGCGGAGCGCGGCTACCTGAGCTTCTTCCTCCGTCAACACAGCCCGTGCCTCGTCGAGAGTCCAGGTGAAATAGTCGCCGTCGTCGTCCATGTTGATGTCAGCGTCCTGGGAGGCGTAGAATCCGCCGCGGCCGCGATCGCTCAGCCATTCGTCCATCCAGCGGATGATGTCTCGGGCTACGTCGGCGAAGAACTCCTTTCCTGTGGCCTGATACGCGTGCACATAGTTCTTCAGCAATTCCGAATTGTCGTAAGACATCTTTTCGAAGTGGGGCACAACCCACCGCTCGTCGACGGAGTACCGATGGAACCCACCGGCCAGTTGGTCGTAAACACCTCCGTTCGCCATGTGCTCGAGCGTGCTGACGATTACGTTTTGAAGGTGCTGATCGTTTCTCGTTGCATCCGTTTGTACGGCAGACCCCGATCCTATCTGGGGCGATCGCGCATATCGCTCAATCAGGAGGTCCAGTACGGAGGGATGCGGGAATTTCGGCGCCGACCCAAAGCCGCCGTGCAGCGAATCGAACATCTTGAACGCCGACTCCTGAATCGTGCGGATGATACTCGGCGATACACTTCCGCTACGCCCGGGAAACGACTCGGCTTTCACGATCGCATTCTCGACCAGGGCTGCCTGCTCGACGACATCCCCATTTTTTTCCTTGTAGGCGTTGGCAATGCTCAACAGCACGCGCCGGAAACTCGGACGTCCATAGTGATCCTGAGGCGGGAAGTACGTCCCGCCATAGAACGGCTTGCCGTCGGGGGTGAGAAAGGCGGTGAGGGGCCATCCGCCCTGTCCGCTCACGGCCTGCACGGCGGCCTGATAGCGGCTGTCAATGTCGGGTCGTTCATCGCGATCCACCTTCATCGCAATGAAATGCTCATTGACGATCGCCGCGATCTCCGGATCGTCGTAGGACTCGCGATCCATCACATGACACCAGTGACACCATACGGCGCCAATGTCGAGCAACATGGGCTTGTTTTCGCGCCGGGCCGCGGCAAAGGCCTCCGGGCCCCACTCGTGCCATCGGATGGGCTGGTGCATGGCTGACCGCAGGTAAGCCGACGAGGCGCGGGAGAGGGAATTCAGCGTCGTGGTGGTCATTTCCCCAGTCTAGCTGATTTTAGATACAAGGCAGTCGCGCCGGGGAACGTATAACTCTGCCGGGCAAGCGATGATCGCGGGCAACGGTTCCGTGCTAGCATCGCAACTAGCGGTTTCGTTGTTTGGGGTCCGTCAATGAACTGCCGGTTCAGCCCAACGAGTTTCTGCCTATTGCTGCTGAGCACGTTGGTGTTCGCCAACGACGTCACCATCCGGGGTTTTGTTACGGTGGTAGATTCACCGACCAGTTTCCAAATCGACGACTACAGGATTACGGCTGAGAAGCTGGTGTCCCTTGAGTTTGAGGATCGGCGGGACGAGAGGTCGATCGCTACGTTCACGCCAAAAGACATCCGCGTCGGAACAGAGTTGGAAATAACCGGCGAGTATGACGACAACTCCCGTGAACTCAAGGCCAGGTCGATCAGGGTATTCTTCTACGACACTCTGACGGTGAAGCGAACTGCGCTGCTCGAAAAAGTGCCGAGACTCACGAAGAGCGATTCCGGATGGGCTGGAGTGATCTATGCCGACGGCGAGAGAATTACGATTTTTCCCGCCACCTCTGTCACCCTGAAGCCAAATCAAGCCGAGCGCAAAAGTGCTCTTCTCCAGGCCACGTCCGAGGCGTCGAAATTCACTCCGGATGCGCTGAACTTGGATACCTTCGTGCACTACGAAGGCGTTCGCCAGTCCGACGGCTCCATCAAGGCTGAGAAAGCTGAGTTCGAGCATGCCGCGATTGAGAACGGCGAAGCCAGGATGCGGCGGCGATTCGCTCCGGCAGTGATTAATCCGGACTACGCCGGTAGCCTGCCTGGTGCAATTGAAACGTACAGGAAGGAATACAAGATTCTGCCGAATCAGGAGGCGCAGGAGTACATCAGCAGGTTGGGAAACAGCCTAATCCCAGCCCATCAGAAGGAGCTTCCGGACAATGATCCGTTGAAGATTCCGTTCCGATTTTTTCTTGTAGAAAAGGAAGGCTTCAACGCGCTCACGTATCCCAATGGGGTCGTGATCGTGTATTCAGGGGTATTCGATGTATTCGAAAATGAGGCACAGCTCGCCTTTGCGCTCTCGCATGAAATCTCACATGCGGTCGAGAGACATTTATGGCAGCAACAGGAATATTTTAGAAACGAATTACTGGCACTCCGGGCACGGGGAGTATTTGTGCCCGATAGACTCTTGCTGGCGAATCTGCGCGCGTCCGGTTTTTCCAGCCAATATGCCCGCAGCCTCGAAAATCAAGCCGACCGCGTTGGTCTCGAGTGGATGCTAGGAGCTGGATATGACATTCGCGAAGCTCCGCAATCCTGGAAAGCGGTTGCCGGAAAGATGCGAGACCCCGCGATTAATCCATATTGGTCCAGCGCCGAAAATTACACGGCACGCCGTTCGTACCTCATGGCGGAACTGCGGAATCGCTACGCCGATGTGAACTATTCGAACCTAAAGAAGGACCGCGACGAGTTTCACCGCGTCGCCGGCATTATCCATGGATCCGAGAAGGATAAATCGGCACGGTCTGCTGCTGCAGGAAAGTAAAGGCGAATTGCCAGCGTCCTAACCCGGTGTTCTTCCTGCATGAGAATTCCTGGGTTCTGACGTTTGCAATTTAGTGGCGATTGAATGATAGAGATCAATGGCCTCATGTAATTGCCGTTTGTCGATGTACTCGCCATCGGTATGAGCGACGTGAATCGAACCGGGACCGATGAGCAACGGTTCGCCCCAGTTTGTCAGCTTGGGAATGTCGGTCGTGAACGCCGCGATCATCGCGGGCAATCCATCGACTGTACGCAGGCGAAGGAAGGGAAGTTCGAGAGGGAAGGTGACTTCGACTTGATCTCCTGCGGTGGCGATGATCTCGCGTCGCAATTCGTCGGTTGGTGCGACTAGGCGATATAAAAGATCTGCATGCGCGTAGTCGGGGATGACATTCGGGGCCCGGCCACCTTCGATTAAGCCAATGTTGAGAGTGCTCGGACCAACTGAGGGGTCGGATGGAAGTGGCATGGCCCGCAAGCGGGTAAGAGCGGCGATGAGCTTATCGATGGCCGAATCGCCCAACTCGGGATAGGCCGAATGCGCCATGCGTCCTCGTGCGGTCACTTCGACGCGCAATGTTCCTTTTGACGCAAGGGCAATTCGATTTTCAGTGGGCTCGCCGTTCACCAGGAATCGGCAATTTGGGGGTGCATGCTCATTTGCCACCTGCGCGCCGAGACTGTCCCGCTCTTCACCGACGACAAAGAGCAAACCAATGTAGACTCCGTCCCGCTGTAATCGTTCTGCCGCCGCAACCTGTGCCGCGATGATGCCCTTCGCGTCGCACGATCCACGACCGTAAATACGGTCGGCATCCTCTGAAGAAGGAATGAACGGGGGAACGGTATCCATGTGTGTCGAGAAAACGATCGTCGGATTCGGATGGTCAGGATGAGTCGCGTAGACGTTAAAGCGGTCGGCTTCCACCGCCATCTTCCCGGTCTGATAGCCGACACGGCAGAGTTCGCCGTAAAGATAGTTCCCGATTGCTGCTTCATTGCCGGTGATGGATTCGATATCGATTAACTGCCTTGTGAATGTCACTGCATCCATGGCAAGGAGAATAGCAAATCAGGCGTCAGGCGTCGGGCTTCAGGTCGAAGGGATCGGCTTGCACACGGACAACCGGAGGCTCGATCTCGGTTTTGTGTAATCTGGATGTGTGATCTCGGCAAAGCAAACCATCCGCTCTTTTTTTCTTGAAGGTCCTGCGGGCAGGCTTGAAGCGCTTCTGAACGCGGGCGCAGAGAATGCTACACATGCTGCGCTGGTCTGCCATCCGCATCCGCTCTTCGGCGGAACACTGCACAACAAGGTCGTCTTTCATGCCATGAAAGCCCTGAACAGCTTTGGTTTTCCGGTGCTGCGGTTTAACTTCCGCGGCACGGGGCTAAGCCAGGGGCAGCACGATCGCGGCGGCGGCGAAGTGGAAGATGTTCGGACGGCGCTTGACTGGCTTGACTCGGAGTTTCATCGACCATTGATTTTCACTGGATTCTCGTTTGGTGCTGCGGTCGGGCTGCGCGCGGCATGCGCTGATCATCGGGTGCGCGCGGCGATTGGTCTCGGAGTTCCTGTTGTTCCTGTTGCTGCGGATGCTGAAGAGCCTCGCGTCTACAACTACGAGTTTCTTCAGGAGTGCATGAAACCTAAGCTATTCGTCAGTGGAGCGCGAGATCAGTTCGGACCACGGGCCAAGTTGGAGGCATTGGTTGCGTCAGTGCCCGAACCTAGGAAACTTGTTCTGATCGACGGAGGAGACCACTTCTTTGAGGGGCGATTGCGGGAACTTAGGGAGACGATGGAGGCTTGGGTAAGGGAATCGATTAGCGAAACGCCGTGAGACATCAGGCCCAGAGTTCAGTAGAGATTGTAGGGATCCTTCGACTCCGTTGTCGCTCGCTATCGCTCGCGACAACTCCGCTCAGGATGACAACGGCGTTTCATAAGGAACTGATGCGGAGAGCTGAAAGCTGAAAGGTACTGCTGTTTATAATCACCTCGCATGCCTGAGCCAGCCAGCGAACCGCGGTTCCGCGAAATGCGTGACGCTGCACGGTCCATCTTCACCCAGGTTCTTGCTGACGCATCCATAACTAGGGGTTTTGCCCGCCACGTGCAATATGAACGTGGCATTTTGCGCATCTGCGAGGATCTTTACGATCTGAACTCCTATTCCCGTGTCCTTGCGATTGCTCTCGGCAAAGCGGCGCACACCATGGTTGAAGCTTTGACATCGCAGGTCGGATCGACCGTAGAAGGAATTGTGGCGAGCTCTGTACTGCCGGAATCGCAAGTGCGTGGATACCGCTATTTTTGCGGAGGGCATCCGACGCCGAATGCAGAATCCGTGGCTGCTGCCAACGCTATGTTGCGCGCGGCAGAAGGGCTACCGGGTTCTGCTCTGGTGATGTTTCTGATCAGCGGAGGAGGATCTTCGATCGTTGAGAAACCGGCCGATGATGAAATTTCCCTCGACGAATTGATCAGGACTTATCGCGCGCTGGTGCATTCGGGAGCGCCCATCGCAGAGATCAATACGATCCGCAAACACCTTTCGGCCGTAAAAGGCGGTCGGCTGGCCCAGGCAGCATTCCCCGCACAGCAGGTTTCGATACTGGTTTCAGATGTTCCAGATTCGACGCCAGATGCTCTTGCTTCCGGTCCCAGCATGCCGGATTCGAGTTCGGTTGAGGACTGCTATCGAATTGCGGAGAAGTACGAATTGCTCGGTCAGTTTCCAGACTCTACGCGGGAGTACTTCGAACATCGCGCGCTGGAAGAGACGCCGAAGTCGGACGATCCGGTGTTCCACAAATCGCGCTGGTGGACGATCCTCTCGAACCAGAGTGCGATCGAGGCGGCGAGTGCTGCGGCCGAGCGCGCGGGATTCATCGTCGAGATCGACAATTCCTGCGACGACTGGGACTACGCCAAGGCCGCGGATTATCTGCTGGCGAAACTGCGGGAACTCCGAAAGCAATGCTCGCCGGTATGTCTGGTTTCTGGCGGTGAACTCACGGTGAAGGTCACGAATAGTGGAACTGGCGGACGAAATCAGCAGTTTGCCCTGGCATGCGCTGAGAAGATCGTGGGCGAAGATATCATCGTTCTGAGCGCTGGCACGGATGGAGTCGATGGAAACAGTCCTGCGGCGGGAGCAATTGCGGATGGGAGTACGGCAGAACGTGCGCATAATGCGGGACAGGATGTGGAAGGTGCTCTCAAAACGTTTAACGCTTATCCGCTTTTCCAGACACTTGGAGATGTCATCGAAACCGGACCCACGGGAAATAACTTGAGGGACCTGCGGATACTGCTCGCCTACTGAGAGGGAAGCCCGCAGGAGCTTGTTAGTGCCGCGAGACTCTAATCGATTCGGTCAGCCGGAAATCCCCACTTCTGGCAACCTCGGCCTGAAGTGGGGCACCCCGTTTCAGGTAGACTCAGGCAGTTTTCGCCATCTTGGACATGGCTTCATCCATGCCGCGCTTCATTTCATCCGCGGACAGGTCTTTCACGTGGGTCGCGATCGACCACTTGTGGCCGAAGGGATCCTTCAGCTTGCCGTAGCGATCGCCCCAGAACTGGTCCATTACGGGCATTTCAACCTGCGCTCCCGCTTTGACAGCACGATCGAAAGCTCCATCCACGTTGTCAATGTAGATGTGCAGCCCCATGGGAGCGCCGCCGACTGACTGAGGGGAAAGGGAGCCGAATTCCGGGAACTCGTCGGCTAGCATTACGACGGAATCCCCGATCTGCAGCTCGGCGTGCATCACCTTTCCGTCGGGCCCTTTCATGACGCCGCCGCCACGAAGTTTCGCGCCGAACGCCTGCTTATAGAACTCGATAGCACGTTCCGCATCGCGCACGGTGAGGTACGGAGTGAGTGTGTGGTATCCCTCAGGAACGGGTTTTACTGGCATAAAGGCCTCCTTAGGCAAGGATTTCCGGCCAGTTTACACCTGGAATTTGAATGATGTGTCAATAGCGGAGCAAATTCTCGCAACGCGGAGGGACATGGGGGAAATCCCTAGAAGAATTTCGTTACGCCTTCTTCCAGGACGATTACGCGATCTTTGATTCCAGCGGCCTGGGCCTCGTGATCGAGAAGCTGCAGGGGCTCATCGACTGGTTCGTGAGAGAGGCGGAATGTGCCGTAGTGCATGGGAACCATCCAGCGGGCATTCAGGTCGAGAAAGGCCTGGGTTGCGTCGGCGGGATTGGTATGCACATTTCGGAATTGCGGCGGGTTATACGCGCCAATGGGAAGCAGAGCGACCTCGGGAGCGAGACGGCGCCCGATTTCAGTAAAGCCGGAAAAGTATGCGGTATCGCCGGCGTGATAGACGGAGTGCTTGCCCGCCTTTAGGACGAAACCGCCGTAACCACGATGCGAGTCTTTCAAAATGCGTGCCCCCCAGTGCCGTGAGGGCACGTGGGTGATGCTGAGGTTCCCGTGACGCGAGTTTTTCCACCAGTCGAGCTCAATGATTTCGGAAAATCCAAGGTCGGAAATGAGGTCGGAGACGTGCGTCGGGATGATGATCGCCGGGGCCACGCCACGTGTCCGAAGGTTGTTGTTGACGATCGCTCGCAACGACGGGCGATGCAAATGATCGAAGTGGGCGTGTGAGACCAGAACCAGGTCGATCGGGGGAAGATCCGCGATGCGCAGACCTGGGCGACGAAGGCGCTTCAATACGAATAACCAGCGGGCAAAATTGGCGTCGATTACAACGTTTTTTCCACCAATCTGAACGAAGAAGCTGGCGTGGCCGATGAAGGTGACGCCCAGCTCTCCGTCAGTAGCGAGGCGAGGTTTGTAGGTTTGACCCGAACGTGGAGTCACCGCAGAGTGCCGCACCAGACGCCCGAATTGTGTGGCGCGTTTGCGCAGCGCCGGATTACGAAGAGTCTGTTTGATCATCCTTCTACAAAGCCTGGGGCGAAGCTGCTTTGGGCTCTTCCATCCTAGTACTGGTCGCGGCAGAGAGCCGAGTAAAAAGTGTGGTACGTTTTCGGTTCCAGATCAAGATGTTAGATGAACTTCCGTGTTGCCATGCTGCTTTTTACTTTTATTTACAGGTACTAGGGTAACGGTCGCGAAATACCGAGTTGCGAGTGGAGCATCGGAACCGCCAATTTCGATAACGAATTCGCATTGCCCAATGCGGCGGCCTATCCGTTGGAGAGAAAATACTCAGATGCTTGACCAAAATCGAGCACGTCATATCTAATCCGAAAACGTCCAGTTAGCTGGTGCAAGGAGAGTTCACATGCGAGTCGCGTTCCTGGGATTGGGCATCATGGGCCAGTCGATGGCCTCGAATCTGGTCAAGGCCGGCCATGAGGTTACTGTCTGGAACCGGACACCGGGGAAACTGGTGGAAGGTGCGGCGGTTGCGCCGACTCCGGCAGCGGCAGCACAAGGCGTAGAAGTGGCTTGGCTTTGCGTCTCAGACACGAACGCGGTCGAGCAGGTGATTTTCGGAAAAGATGGAATTGAGGTTTCGCTTCAGGCAGGCATGATCATCGCCGATTCGAGCACGATTTCTCCTTCTGCGACTATGAAGTTTGCGGAGCGCGTGGCGGCCAAAGGTGTCGCGTGGGTGGATGCTCCAATGACCGGATCGAAGATCGGCGCGCGAGATGGGACTCTGGTATTTATCGTCGGAGGTGTTGAAGAAAATGTTGAGCGCCTCAAACCGTTGTTCGCGGGTATGGGGAAAAAGATATTCAGGATGGGCGAGACCGGTAAGGGCCAGGCCACCAAGATTGCAATGAACTTACAGATTGCGATGATTTATGAAGGATTCGCCGAGGGGTTGACCCTGGCGGCGAAATTAGGTGTCGATGCGCAGCAGTTAATCCAGTTGATTGACGCGACCATGGTCCGGTCCGGTGTGGTCGAATACAAGGCCCCCTTTGTCCTTCAGCGCGACTTTACTGCGAATTTTCCGCTGCGACTCATGCACAAAGATATCCGGTTGGCTCTCGAAGCGGCCAAAGAGGCTCGGGTCAAACTGCCGGGAGTTGAAACGGTGGAAGAGATCTATGAGATGGCCACGGAGGACGGGCATCAGGATCTTGATTACGCTGCAACCCTCACCTTGCTGGAGAAATGGGCAGGTGTGCAGGTGAAGGGAAAGGCGGCGTAGGTCCCACTTTCGGCACCCGGCTTCCGCTCTCGCTAACGCGGTACTGGACTGTATCGTTACCCTCATCGTTACCCTCGTAATTCTCGAGGTCGGCCTATTACACAAGTATTACAGTTGCGGGCTTTCTGTTCCTGATAGCTTAGGCGAAGCTTCTTCAACGTCGAAGATCACGGGAACGGGGAATCCTCTTTGGACATGCAACTGGAAGACTTGGGGAAAACGCAATCTGCAAAAGACGAAGTCAACTGGGTCACAGCGATCTTCATGGCGCTGTTTCATGTGGGCGCCGTTGCGGCACTTTTCTTCTTCACCTGGAAGGCACTCTTTGTTGCGATTTTGTTGTGGTGGGTCGGTGGGAGTCTGGGGATCGGCATGTGCTATCACCGGTTGCTCACGCATCGCGGATACAAGACGTACAAGTTTGTGGAATATTTTCTGACATTCTGCGCCACGCTCGCACTCGAAGGCGGACCGATTTTCTGGGTTGCGACGCATCGGATTCATCATCAGTTTTCGGATCAGGAGGGTGATCCTCACTCGCCGATCGACGGCAAGTGGTGGGCCCATATGGGATGGATTCTCATGGGGAAATCCATGCACCACGATGCGACCACACTGGCTCGGTACGTGCCGGATCTTGCCAAAGACAAGTTTCACGTTTGGATTACCAAGTATCACTATGTACCGCAGATCATTTTGGGGATCGTGCTGCTTGCCATCGGCGGACTTCCTTGGCTGCTGTGGGGGACTTTCTTCCGCACCGTTTTCCTGCTGCATTGCACTTGGCTTGTGAACTCGGCGACACACTCCTGGGGAACGCGGCGCTTTGCGACCCGCGACCTCTCGACGAACAGTTTCTGGGTCGCCGTTCTGACATTTGGCGAGGGATGGCACAACAATCATCACGCGCATCCGACGTCCGCTGCGCACGGGCTGCGGTGGTATGAGATCGATACAAACTGGTACGGCATATGGGTGTTGCAGAAACTTGGCTTGGCCTGGGACGTAAAACGGGTTCGGCTGGCCGATGTAAAGCGCGGTCTGGTGGCGGCTCCGAATGGACAGCTGATTACTCCTTCCACTGTCGCCGAGTCTTGGGCAGCTGGCGATTAGTTAGGCCTGTTTTGAGAAGCTCCGGCCAAGTGCCGGAGCTTTTCGTTTAGCGATCAAGCGGCGGACAATCTTCCCTTCAGTAGGCCCAGTCAACCGAGCGCGATAGAATCAAGCCAAGGCCTATGCGGATCTCCAGTCGGCGTGGAACCATCGTATTCTTCATCATTCTGGGCATCGGCCTGGTGGCGCTCGCAGTCGCGCTCAACGTCGGTTGGATCATCCTCAACTGGCGCGAAGGCGTGCTGCTGTTTTTCGGGATCGTGTTCTTTGCTCTCCTGATTGCGGGAATGGTGGTAAATACAATCTTCCTCGTGCGAGAGGTGCGACGCAGTGAGCACCACGACAGTTTTATTAACGCCGTGACGCATGAATTGAAAACCCCAGTAGCGTCGATCCGGTTGCACCTGGAGACGCTGCAACGGCGGGAGCTTCCGGAAGCACGGAAGCAGGAATTCTATCGGCTAATGCTCCGCGACACGGACCGGCTGACCGAAACGGTGGAACAAGTGCTTCGGGCTGGGCGGGCAGGGGACAAGAAGGCGGGGCGGGAAAAAGCCGACGTGGACTTTAGCCATCTGGTGCAGGAGTGCGTGGACGCGATTCGAAGCCGGTATCATCTGCCGCCTGAGACTTTGCGCTATCAAGAACCCGCCCTGAACGGCCATGGAATGCGCGTGAGAGGCAGCCAGGAAGACTTACGAATCGCGGTATGCAATGTCCTGGACAATGCCGTCAAGTACTCCGGCGAGAATGTGGACATAGAAGTGCGCCTGGAAGTGCCCGATGCGAAAAAGGTGAGGCTTCGTGTGCAGGACCGGGGAGTGGGCGTTCCTCCAGAGGATCTGAAGAGAATTTTCCGGCGCTTTTACCGGATCACTCACAAACCCTTAACCCAGGTGAAGGGAACCGGGTTGGGTCTGTTCATCGTGAAGTCGATTGCAAAAAAGCACGGCGGTACAGCGTTTGCATTGAGTGAAGGAGAAGGGCACGGAACCACGGTGGTCATTGAACTGCGAAAGATGGAATCGAACGGCTCGGGGGCGAAGGCGTGAGCCGAGTGTTAGTCGTGGAAGACGAAGTGCATCTCGCGGAGGGCCTGCGATTTAATCTCGAGGCCGAGGGATATGAAGCTGAAGTCGTTGGAGACGGCGAATCCGCGACTACCAAACTCTTGCAGCGAAAAGAGCCGTTTGATCTAGTCGTGCTCGACATCATGCTCCCGGGAAAAGACGGCTTTACAGTGGTGTCGGAATTGAGAAATGCGCGGAATTACGTGCCGGTTCTGATGCTGACTGCGCGGGGGCGTCCGGAAGACGTGCTCAAAGGATTCGCCTCTGGCGCCGATGACTATCTGCCGAAGCCGTTTGACCTCTCGATTCTGCTGGCACGATTGCAGGGATTGCTGCGGCGCAGCCAGTGGATGCGCGGAGGACCGGCCAGCAGCCTCGCGGACGCATCCGGTACGAATTCCACGGTTGAGGACTTCGGCAGATTTTCATTTGCCGGAAAGATTCTCGATTTTGGAGCGCTCGAGTTGCGGTCTCGCGGGAATACAATTCATCTCACCGTCATGGAGTCGGAGCTCTTGCGTCATCTTGTGCGCAACGGTGGCAAGATCGTCCCGCGTAAGCAAATTCTGGAGCAGGTCTGGGGATTGCATGAAGACACCGACACGCGCGCGATCGATAATTTCATCGTCAGGTTGCGGCGGTACATCGAGGATGATCCCGGGCATCCTAAGCATTTGCTGACAGTGCGGGGAGTCGGGTATCGGTTCGTAGCGGAACCGAGCGCTGAGTAGAAACGTTAAATTCGCCTAAGGTTTCGACGAATCACGCCCGGCACAACTCTGCCAATAACGTTTCCCGGCGCTCGATGGCGATGCTGTCCATACGGCGAAGAACCATGAGATAGAGGGGTATGGAAACGCCGGCGAGCGCCAGAAACAGGAGCGCAGCGATCCATAGGTTCTGATACAGGCGAGCGACCATGAAAACCGCTACTCCTGCTACGACGATGACGATCTGCATGCCGAAACTTGCCAGGATGGTCGTCTGCGAAACATTCTGGCGACCGAAGGTGGAAAAGTCCCGTTTTTTGGGTGAATAGAGCGAAAGCACGTTTCCCGCTGCGAAGTTCAGAGGTGCGGCGAAGAGCAGGCCGGCCATTGTGGCGACGGTCACTGCGAGATGCGGGGCTCCATAGAGGTAAGTAACCGCGATCCAGGCGAAGGCTGCGTTAAACAGCAGCACAGCAGCGTGGGTCAGATTCTTGCCGAGGACGATGTCGCGGAACTGAACCGGAGACGCATAGAAGAACTGTAGTCCTCCGCCATCACCCCCAAAGCTGTTGTAAACCAGATTCGTGAGCACAAGTACCGCATAGGCCGCAGCACCCGGGAGTGCCATGTCTGGGGTTCGGGCAAACGACCCGGAATGATTGAAGGCGTTCATCGCTCCAAAGCGGAAGATCAACAACATGAAGATGGGCATGATGAGCGTCAGGAGCATGGGGCCGCTGCGCGCCAGATAGCGCATTTCTTTTTCGAATACGGCCGCAACGGATGGTGAGAATCCCGGTAACTGCCAGCCAACTTGCAGGGGCTGCGATTGCTTCACCTTCGGACGCGCCGCCGTTTCGCTGAGATTTTCTCCAAAGAATTGCGCGCGGATGCGGATGTGAAGAAGCAGTCCCAGCACTAGCGTCACCAGGGCAACCGCCAGAAGGCGAGCGGATCCCGCCCAGATGTGACCGCGAGTGACTTCCACTATTGCGCCACTAGCAAGCCCGGGAGGGAGAGCCGACTGAACCTTGTTGGCAATCTGGAGGTCGCGACTGATTTCGGGATGAGGTCCCTTATCAAGGCGCTCGGCCATTGGGCCGATGAGCTGAAAGCTCAACATGAAAAGAATGAACAGCACGCCGAAGATTTCCCGCGTACGGCGCTGCGCGAGCCAGCGTTCCACCCAGGCGAAAATCATCTGCATCAGGACCAGGTTAAAGAGGGCGAAGGCGAGCAAAACCAACACAGTCCATGGAAATAAAGTTGGACGGGCGGCGCTGACGCCAATCAATATGCCGAGCAGGCCGACTGTTCCCAACACGCTCGCGGGATCAAAGTAGCCGTAGGCGAGCCGTACAAGAAAATAAGCGCGATAGGCGAGAGGGAAGCGGAGTAATTCGGACGAATCCGGATTATTGGTGAAGGCCGTGGCCATGACAGGAAAGAACTGCCAAAACAGAAAGATGGCCCACATGGGATAGGCTAGGCCTTCGGGCTTGTCTTGCGAAACCCAAAACCACGACAGTCCGACGATCGTGGCGAAGCCGCCGAAACCAAAAACTGCAAAAACGGATGTGAGGAGGATTCGAGACAGGAGTTCCATCTTGCCGCGGCGGGTGCGCAGGCCATTCACAAACATGCGCCAGCGGAGTGCGGCGATGGCCGAGAGTTGCGCGCGGACACTGGTACCGAAAGTCATCGTGGTTTCCCATTTTTGCACAGTTCGGTCGCGTCTCGCTGAATCGATAATGTGCTGAAAAGCGTGCAGGTTACGTCTTGGAACGTCGCGATTAAGAATTCCTAACCTATCCGTGTGACCTTCAATCGATCCATGCGGTCGAAAGATAATGTGGATGGAATTCGAGGAGCGTCGCACGCTATGAACTCGCCGGAAGAAGAAGTTCCCCAGGGGAATACCGTTACGGATCCTCTCGCGAATGCGCTGGACATTGCTTTTGGTTGCCACCACAGGAAACTGAGCCGCCGTTTTTAGGACCGATAATCACACGTATCGAGTCCGTTGTGATTGCGGCGTCAGGTTCAGTTATTCGCTGGACACAATGTCAATCCGGCATCGGCGGAGACTGCTATCCGCACTGCGGCGGATGTGCGGCCTCGCAGACTGTTGACGCGAGCGACGCGAGTTTCCTGAATAGGCTCCTGTGGCCCACTCAAGCCAAAGGAGGGCTTGAGTGGGCCACTGCAGTCTATCCGAGCCAGGAAAGTTCCTGCTCTGCGGGCCGTGATCCACCTACAATACGCAGAAAAATCTCCTCCAACGTGAGTCTCTCTCCGGTGGGCTGAACTCCATTGCCAGACGCGGCGGCTGTTTGTGCCTCGACTCCGGCTCGCAATTCCTCCAGCGATCCTTGGGCTACAAGGCGCCCGTGATGAATGATTCCCACGTGGCTGCACAAGCGCTCGACGATTTCCAGCACGTGCGAAGTCAGGAAGATTGTCGCGCCGCGGGCGATCATCCGCTGCAACATCGTTTTCAACGTACCGGCAGCGATGGCGTCCACGCCTTCGAACGGCTCATCGAGAAAGAGGATCTTGGGTCCATGAATCACCGCAGCGGCCAGAGCGAGCTTCTTTTGCATGCCATGGGAGTAGTCCGTGATCAGCTTTTTCGGCTGATCCGCCAGTTGCATGAACTCAAGCAGTTCGGTAGCGCGATTGGCCGCGGTTTGCCGGTCGAGCCCGTACATGCGCCCGGCAAAGCTGAGAAACTCGGCACCGGTCAGGCGGCCGAACAAGGCCATTCCTTCCGGCACGACCCCAATCTGCCGCTTGACCTCGACGGGATGTGCGCTGAGATCCAGCCCCAGGATCTCGATCCGTCCGGAACTCGGAGCAAGCAATCCGGTCAGCATCTTAATGGTGGTGGACTTGCCGGCGCCGTTCGGGCCCAGGAACCCGAAAAATTGTCCGGGCGCAACGCGCAGGTTGACTCCGTCGACGGCGACTAGCTCGCCGAAACGACGCGTCAGGCCTTCGGTTGCAATGCTCGAGGCGGAGTTCATCGAAACTCCGAATCTAGCATATGCGAGGCGTCAGGCGTGAGCAGTGCGGCAGATACGACTAGGGACCTCGAATTTTTATCGGAATGCGCGAGTGACTCCCGTGCGACATCAGCGGAAGCGCGTGGTGCGCCACAGGGCTACTCCGCAAGCGGCCAGCAGAGTGAACATAACGACTGCGAGCCCGGCTGCCCACCCAAAACTAACGTCAACTTGAGGAGGCTTGGAGATGACGGCGAGAGAAGCGAACAGACCTGTTGCGCCCACGATCAGCAGCCAGTCGAAAGTGCTTCTTCCGGATGCGCCGGTTGCATAAGCGCGTCCTTCGATACCGGCGCGTACATATTCGTCTTCTACTCCGTAACGCTGGCCTTCACGTTGGGCCGCATCCTTCCAGGAAGAATGCTCGTCCTCGGTCGCGGATGATAACGCGATCGCGACCGCGCCGAGCGCCATCAGAATCGATCCACCTATAACCTGTTCGTAGGTGACGCGGCTACCGCCTCGTAGTTCGTGGAACACGAGAACGCCCCACAGCAATCCCCAGAGTTGATTCGTGTTGGAGAGAGGAATTCCACGGCTGATTCCGACGTACTTGGTAGCGTATTGCTGGAAGAGATCTCCAATGACCCACACGAAGCCGCCGAGCATCAGCCAGAAAAGGAGAGTCCGCGCATCGCTGAGTTCGTGCCACAACGGGACTGCGCCGCGATAGGTAACGGCAAGGATGAGCATTGTAAGGAGCTCTCCGATCGTGAAAAACGTGATGAAGGAAAGGGGATTCATCCCGGTGAGATACGCCTTGCGGTAGGGGATGTACATCGTGCCCCAGAGAATTCCGGCACCCAGGGCGGCGGAGATTCCCAAAGTTGCTTTGCCCGGCGTGGCAGCCTGAGACGACGCGATGGCGAGCAGTGTGGCTCCGGCGAACATACAGAGCGCGCCGCCAATCACGCCGAACCATCGCTTCCATCCCGCGGCGTGCAGTTCTTTGAAAAGCAGAAATCCCCAGAAAATCCCAAGAAGGCTATTCGTGTTCCACAAAGGAAACGCGATGCTAAGTCCGACGTTGCGGATCGCGTAGATGGTCAGCGTGTTGGCGACAGCCCACATGCATCCCGCGAGAATGGCCCAGACCACGAGATGTGGAGCTTGGGCGACGTCGGTGCGGATATGCGCGGTTCCGCGGACCAGAGCAGGGACGCTCCATCGAGCCAGGAAAACCCCGCAAACCATCACGAGGGAAACAGCAATCGGAGAGATTTCGGGATTGACGAGCTTGATGGGAGCCTCTGCACCGCCCAGCCACGCACCAGCGGCAAAGCCACAGAACATGCCTAAGGCCTGCAGGCTTCGCAGCCGGGCCAGGTTGGAGCTAGGCTCAGAAACCGCGGCGGGCGGGCTGGGCTCAAGGGAACTCACCGGAGTTTATCCAGCAGGAATACTCCGCCAAGGAGCACGCAAAAGGGAATCCAGAAGTGAATATCGGTTGCGATGGCTCGGAACATGTTGCGGGAATTATGCTCGGCTTGATTCGCCAATCTCGAAGCCTCGAAGGGAAGTTTGTAAGGTGCGGTGACATCTTAGGGATCGATGAGGTCTGGAGTCAACGCGGCGGGGGATATATGTGTATGTGATGTCGAAATGTACACACTTGCGATGTGATCGTGTTGGACTAGGCAAGAACACATCCTCATCCTGAGCATCATCATCTTTCCCCTTTTCCTTCAGATCAGCTCATTCCTACAACTCAAAACTCAGGCGAAATCCAAGATTCGGCGTATTTACTTGGCGCGCGAGGCGCGGGGGCGATGAGCGGGATGAGAGGATTTGGAGACGGGGCGGAGTTCGTGGGGGACGCATGGAAAGGGTATGACATTCGGAGGCTGATTCGGCAGGGCTTTGGGAGACGCATTATTGAAAAAATCAGTCGGCGCG
>Ga0126373_10000114_pt1 | contig 58097 bp, 43 predicted proteins | sample PanSoiMetPlot_11_FD_92545 | JGI IMG/M metagenome (GOLD analysis project Ga0126373, IMG submission 92545) | Tropical forest soil microbial communities from Panama - MetaG Plot_11 | ecosystem: Environmental > Terrestrial > Soil > Tropical forest > Bulk soil | place: Panama | collected 2016-02-17 | reverse complement strand
TTCCAGAACAGTTCGTTGCCTCGCCGCTCTGTCTCGTAGGGTACGTTCGATAGGACGAACGGTCTGCTCCTTTCACCAGACATTCATCTCCGTAGCTGTTCAGGTCACAGCGAAGTAGGTTTCATAGGTCGGGGTCGTATGGGTTAGCTTCGCCTTTGACCTTGACGTGTCGTTGAATGGGCGTGCGACTAGCGAGCAGCAAGTGTATTTTACGTAGGTTGCCGTCGTTGTCGCATGCTTCCCCGAAGAATCTCCAGTTATTGTGTCCCTGCCGCTCAAAATATTTCCGTTCGAGCTAGCCGGGAGATTTTTGCTGGTGTCTTCGTCGGGCCCATTGCCACAGGCTTGTGAAGATCGCGTGGTCCACGCGGGCACGAGCCGGATAAGCTGAGAGGTTTATGTCCGGTTCTGTGAGCGGCTCGGGGTGCAACTCCCCCGCGCCGACTCGGCGGAGAGTGGGCGACCACTCCCCCGATTGTTGCACCTTGCTTGACCAAAGGCGTTCGCACTATGGCAAGATCGTCCTTAGCCAGTCGATCCGTTATGGAGTCCTTATTGTTGAAGAATATGTGCAGGGCGCGATTGCTATGCGTTTTTCTTGTTGTAACCTCAGGCTCGCCACTTTGCGTATCGCAGCGCAACTCGCAGAACTCTATGGAACTGGTGGATGCTGTGGCGCTGCTGCGTAGCGGGCAATTTCCGGCGGCCGCTGAGGCCTACCAGAAGATCCTCAAGTCCGACCCGCACAATGAGAAAGCACAGCTTGGACTCGCAGCGGCATACTACGGCGTCTACAACTACGATGAGACAAGACGCGTGTTGCGGGGGGCGGCTGCCGCGCATCCGAAGAGCGCCGCCGCTCTGGTGGAAATGGCTAAGCTTGACATTCACTTGCTGCACTACGATGACGCCATCATCGAATTGAAGCGCGCAATCCTCAGAAACCCGGCATCCGCCGCCGCTCACGAGCAACTGGGAATTGCTTATCAAGCAAAAGGCGATGCGGATTCGGCTCTCGTGCATTTCAATCAAGCCTTGAAGCTGGCGCCTGGCTCTGCATCCATCCGTTATTATCGGGGAAGCCTGTACGCCGACCGCAACGACGATACCCATGGGTATGAGGATGCGAAAGAAGCCTTTCGCCTGGAGCCGAATGCGCAAACTCGAGAGCTCCTCGGCAAGACAGCTCTTCGCGCCAATAAATGCGAGGAAGCGGTCGATGTGCTCGCCCCCTTTGCCGATTCCGAAGAAACGATCCCGGAGGATCTATACCTGCTCTTACGTGCCTACAAGTGCAGCGGCCAAACCTCACGTGCGGAGGAACTACAAAAAGAGTATGAGAAGCGCTCCAAGAAAGTGCAGGATGCCAAAACACACAAGATGAACGCCGATCATCTCGCGATCAAGGCGGGGGAGGCGGCGCGCCAGAACCAGCTCACTCAGGCTCTCGATCTGCTACAGCAGGCACTGGCGGAGGATCCGGAAAACGGTCCCAGCCTCGCGCTGCTGGCGAAAATCGACTACTCCCGGGGCGACGTGGCCAAGGCCCAGGGAGAAATCGAGCGAGCTCTCCGCGCTGATCCCTACAATCCGGACTATCTTTATGTTCGGGGAAAAGTGCTGACAGACAGCGATCCTGGCGCCGCCCTGGAAGCTTACCGCGAGACAATTCTTGTCAATCCGAAGGAGTCTGACGCCTATTTCGAGATGGGGCAGATCTACCTGAAGCAGGGTGAGCGACAGCGGGCTCTGGAAGCAACTCGCAAGGCGGTTCAGCTTTCTCCGGTAGATCCGGATTACAGGAAGGCCCTTTCCGTGTTGCAGCGTGCAGCACGCTAGGCTCAGGCGGTTGCGGTGGCAGCGAACGGGCGAAGGGCATACAATAAGGGTTCGCAACGGTACACACTTCCCAATATGTCTCCCATTCCAGACGACCTGACCACCGTAAAAGATGACATGATCGCCTTTATCGAAGGCCATGGCATGCGCCGTTTCCACGGCTTCGTGGACTACGAAGAGGTGCAGTGTGTGATGTGGGAAATGGGGGGCAATCCCGACGGCTGGAAGGATTTTGTAGAATTGGCTAAGACCGCCAGCGCTCCTTTTCTGACTATGCACTCCTGGGTGCTGGAGCGCACCGAACTCGATGAAATGGTGCAGCGTCTTACGAACTCCGAGTTCACCGACGCGGACGATGTAGAAGATGCCCGCTGGCTTCGAGCCCATGTGGGCAAGGTGGGATATTTGCAACTTGGCTGGGCGTACCAGGGATCGATGTTCCTGTGCGAACTCAGCACAGAATGGTACGACCGCTACCAGCGTCTGCTGGAAGTCTCCGACGAATTCGGCGGGCTCACGATGGACGAGCCCGATCAGGACGAAGAGAACTAAAGAGAAAGAGAACGTGTAAGAGCGGAGCGCACGCATTCGTCTTCCCGCGTTCCACGAGCGAAGCGAAGGGGGGCGTGCGGGAAAGTGAAAGCACCCCGGCGTGTCTCTCACACCAGCCGCATTCATTGAGCTACAAGGTTCTGAGTTCACCACAATGCCAACTGGAGTAGACTCTCTACTTGTCCATGCAGTGGATCCCCAAGGCTGGTGACGCGGCTGCGGTGGAGCGTCTAGCTGCGTCTCTGCGGTCTGAGTCCGCGTTTCGCGGTACCCCCATCGCGCGATCAGCTTTGATCTTGGCACCGCTGTTGGTTCGGCGAGGAATTTCCACCAGCGAAGAGGCACAACCCTTTCTCTCCCCCTCACTTGCGCACCTTCACCCACCGGAACAGATGACAGGCTTGCGGACTGCGATCAATCGCCTCGACGCCGCTATCGAACGCAAAGAACCCATCCTCATTTACGGAGACTACGACGTAGACGGCACGATGGCGGTGATCATTCTCAAGACTGCGATTGAGTTGTGCGGTGGATCTGCCGATTTTCACGTTCCTCACCGCATCCGGGAAGGTTACGACATGCGGGACGACGTGATTGAGCGTGCGGCCGCTTCGGGCATTCGCTTGATCATCAGCGTCGATATGGGCATCCGCGCGTTCGGCCCGGCAGAAACGGCTCAGAGGCTGGGAGTGGACCTCATTGTGACCGATCACCATCTGCCCGGAGCCGATGGCGTACCCAAAGCTCTGGCGGTGATAAATCCCAACCAGCACGGCTGCAGCTACCCGTACAAACAGCTCTGCGGCGCAGGGGTGGCTTTCAAGCTGGCGCAAGGGCTTATGCAGCGGCGGCTGGAAAACAAAGATCAGAGCAAGCTCTTGCTGTCGTTCATGAAGGTCGCGGCCATTGCCACCATCGCAGACGCTGTTCCCCTCACTGGTGAGAACCGAGTGTTTGCCTCTCTCGGGCTTGATGCCTTGCGCAAGGCAGTGAACCCCGGACTTAAGGCACTGCTGGAAACCGCACAGATTTCGCCGAACCGGCCGCCGACCTCGGGAGAAGTCGGGTTCCGAATCGCTCCGCGGATCAATGCTGCCGGTCGCATGGACGTAGCGCGCGACGTGATCGAGCTTTTCAGTGTGAAAGATCCGGCGCGGGCAAAGGAACTCGCCGCAAAACTCGACCAGCTCAATACGGATCGGCAGGAAGAAGAGAGACGGATTCTGCGCTCGGTTGAGGAGCGATTCGCCAGTGACGCCGCCTTGTGCGATGCCTTCTGCATCGTCGTGGATGGAGATGGCTGGCACCGCGGCGTTATCGGCATCACGGCTACGCGTATCGTTGAACGCTACAACCGTCCGACCATCGTAATCTCACGGGAAGGCGAGGAGGCGTTCGGTTCGGGCCGTTCGATTGGGGCATTCCACATGTTGGAAGCTCTGGAATCCTGCGGCACTCTATTCTCGCGTTACGGCGGACATTCTCACGCCTGCGGATTCGCCATGCCCGTTGCCAATGTTGCCGAATTGCGGGCGCGCTTAGATCAATTCGCCCGCATGCGTTTGACCCTCGCTGACTTCGATCCCATTGTTGAGCTGGATGCCGAGATGAGCATCACGGACGTGACTCCAGATTTGTACAACGCTCTGCAGATGCTGGAGCCCTATGGGATATCGAATCCGGAGCCAGTATTCGCCGCGCGCGGAGTGCAGCTTGTTGCTCCGCCCAGGATTCTTAGGGAGAAGCACGTTAAGCTGAAAATTCGAGCAGGGCAGCCGTCACTGGATTCCACCCACTCGAACGAACTTTCCCCTGCGGCGATTGTGGCAACACCGCGCTGTCATCCGGACAGCTCGGCAATCGGGCGCAGCGAGAGAGCCGCAGACCTTGCTGAAAGACACGGCGCGGCCTCGGCCAAGGTTGACTTTCGCAGTAAGATTACGTTCGACGCGCTAGGCTGGAATATGGCGGAACGGTTGCACCAATCCCCACTTCTGGCTGGCGATTCCATCGATATTGTCTTCTGCATCGCGCAGAACGACCATCCTGAGTACGGCGGGATGGAACTGTCGCTACGAGACCTTCGAGCTTCTACCACAAATGGTAATGGCCGTCTCGACGCCCCATCTGAAGTTTGACGCCAAACAATTCCCTCAATCGTTGAACCGTCAGAATCTTTTCTTTCGATCCATCCGCCACGATGCGTCCGTGGCTCATCAGCACGACGCGTTGTATCTCGGGGACGATGTCGGCCAGTTCATGAGTTACAAGAATGATGGCCGTACCTGAGTTTGCTAGAGAACTCATGGTTTGCCTTACTTTCTGCTGCGCCGCGAGATCGAGGGAATTACAAGGTTCATCGAACAAGAGGGCCCTCGGCTTGTGAACCAGAGCGCGTGCGATCAGCACACGACGCGCCTCTCCCGAGGACATTTCGCCAACGGAGCGATCAGCCAGATACGAAACCTTCAACTCGGCCAGCGCCGCATCCACCTTCTTCAATTGATTGGGCTCCACGATGTGATTCGGGTAGATCGCGGTGCTGCTAAAAAAACCCGAAAGCACGACATCCCTGCCGGAAGCGTCGCCCGTGCACGAGAGCATGAGATCGTTCGAAACAATCCCGAGAAGGGAACGCAGGGAAAATACATCCCAAGAGTCCCGGCCGAGAATCGACATACATGACTCGGGCCGCGCTAAGGGATAACACTCCCGAGTAATAGTCTTGATCAGGGTCGATTTGCCGCAGCCGTTGGGGCCAAGGATGGCCACGTGCTCATCCGCACCGATCCGCAGACTGAAGTCATGCAGAACAGTTTTCTGTCCGCGCATAACACTGATATTGCGAAAATCAAGGAGGGGAGCTGTTGTTTCTTTGTCCATCGGAAGCTCAAAGGTATCAAAAACTGAGAATCTAGAACTGCGTAGTGGCAACTGTTTTACACTGAAGCTAGATGCCGCTGCCGGTCTACCGCTTACGCCGACTGCTGGCTGCGATCGCGATCCTGTTAACCCTCGCCGTCGCAGGCATGTATTTCTATGCCCGATCGAAGGCTCAAAACGCGCTTAAAACTGTCCCCGGAAAAATCGGTTACGACATCAAGCAGACCGCGCAGGGATTTCAGATCTCCAAGTCCGATGGCAAGCACACGCTCTTTACGGTTCAGGCCAGCAACGTCAAAGAGTTCAAGTTGAACGGCAACGCCGAATTGCACAACGTCTCGATCATTCTGTACGGACGCGACTCATCCCGCTTCGACCAGATCTATGGGGATAATTTTGCTTACAACCAGAAAACCGGCAATGTTACAGCCAAAGGCGAGGTGCAGATCGATTTGGTTGCGAACCCGGCGGGTCTCGAAGGCCCTGATCAGACTGCCCCCAGGGAGCTCAAAAGCCCGATCCACCTCAAGACGAGCGATCTGGTGTTCAACAAGGATTCGGGGAACGCCTGGACCGAAGCTCGCGTGGAATTCCGTACGCCACAAGCCAGTGGCTGGGGAGTCGGAGTTAAGTACGCTGGAAAAACGAACACACTGACCTTGGCGTCACAGATTCATGTCGAACTCAACGGGCCGGAACACAGCGTTTTGGAAGCGAAGCGCGGCACCATTACCAACGACCCGCGGCAGATCGTGCTCGAAGAGGCGCAGCTTCGGCGCGCCGGCGGCATCGTGGCTGCGAAGGAGGCGACGTTCTATCTGGGCCCGGAGAACCAGGTCGAGCGGGTGCTGGCAAGGGGCGATGTCCGGGCCGACATGCGCCATGCAAGTGCGGGGTCCGATCGTGCGGAGAAATCGTCTGAAGTCCATGGGCGTGCTGATCAGGCGGAGTTCTTGCTTCCCGGCGGCCAAAATCATCTGCAAACAGCAACGCTCAGCGGGAATGTGCAATTCGAACAACTGGGGGCGCAGAACGTAGTGGGAGAAGCAGGCCGTGTGCTCTTCGATTTTGCCGGAGAAAATGAGCTGCAAAAGGTCCATGCAATTGATGGTGCTCATTTGGCGCAAAAGGTCAGCAAGACGCCCTCAAGTTCAGGGAAAGATAAAAGTCCGCAGAACTTCGATCTCACGGCCCCGTCGATCGACTTTATGGTGGCAGACGGGCGTGTTCTTAAGCAGGCGGTAACCTCCGGCGCAGCCCGAATCACGCTCGCGCCTACAGTGGTCTCAACTGTCCGACCGGATGCAGCAACCGAGCAAACAGTGGTAACGGCGGGCAGATTCATCGCGGAATTTACTGAGTCGGACGGTAAGAATCACCTTGCATCGGTTCACGGTGTTCCTGGCGTGCGAATTGCGAACTCAGTTCCTGGTGACCCGGATCGAGTGAGCACGAGCGAGTCGGTCGATGCCATCTTCTCCCCGCAGGGCGGAATCGAGTCCATTACACAGAACGGCCACTTGACCTATTCCGATAATCTCCCCACGGAGAAGCGAGTGCAGGCTTGGGCAGATTCCGGACGTTTCACTCCGGACGACCATATGTTGGTGCTGACCGGAAATCCACGTGTCACGAATGGCGGTATGGCCACCACTGCCAATGTCATCCGAATCAATCGCGCCACCGGCGATGCGATAGCCGATGGGGACGTGAAGAGCACGTATAGCGAACTGAAGGAGAAACCGGATGGTGCGCTGCTGGCCGCTTCCTCGCCGATTCATGTCACAGCCCACAGCATGACGGCTCGTAAATCGGCTGCAGGAGCTACATACAATGGAAATGCGCGCCTATGGCAGGATGCCAATGTGATCGAGGCTCCCAACATTCAGTTTGATCGAGATCACCGGTCCGTGGTCGCGGAAGGTACAACTGAGAGCCCGGTACGGACAGTTTTGGTGCAAGTCGAAAAAGAATCAGCCTCAACCCAGCAAAAAGACGCCAAAACTGCGCTGCCGTTGGATCGATCCCGCCCGATTACGATTACGGCGAAACGCCTTAGCTACGTTGACTCCGACCGAAAAGTCCACTACGAGGGGGGTGTTTTTGCGAAAGGGACTGATTTTACCGCCTCGTCGAAAACGGCAGACGCATACCTGTTGCCTCGAAATCAGGCTACCGGTAATCAGCCGGTTGCCGGGATTGGTCGGCTCGACCGAATGGTGGCCCAGGGAAATGTAGTAGTTCAGCAGACCGATCGGCGGGCGGAGGGAGAGACTCTGGTGTATACCGCGGCTGAAGACAAGTTCGTACTTACTGGTGGACCGCCCAGCATTTTTGATGCCGAACAGGGCAAGATTACCGGGGTTTCGTTGACTTTCTTTAGACGCGATGATAGGGTGCTCGTAGAAGGGGAAGGAACTACTCCGGTAGTGACGACGACGCGAGTGGCACGTTAATTGCCTTCTCTTGGCACGATAAATGCGTACCCTGGCCACCGAAGAAATCTGCAAATCCTATCGTGGCCGCCGCGTTGTAAACGGGGTAAGCCTTGAGGTCCAACAGGGTGAAGTCGTTGGATTACTTGGACCTAACGGCGCTGGCAAAACTACTACGTTTTACGCCATCGTCGGCCTGATACCTCCTGACGATGGCCGAGTTCTGTACGACAGCCAAGACATCACTGACGTTCCCATGTACCTGCGGGCGCGCCAGTACGGCATCAGCTACCTTCCGCAAGAAGCATCCGTTTTTCGAAAGCTAACGGTGGAAGAAAACATTCTCGCAGTTTTGGAAGCGCAGCCGATTTCCTGGCACGAGCGCCGCGAGAAGATGGAAAAATTTATTGATGAGCTGGGACTCGAGCACATCCGGCAAAATCGCGGATATGCCTTGTCCGGTGGGGAACGCCGGCGCGTAGAGATTGCCCGCTGCCTGTGCATCAATCCCACATTCATTTTGCTGGACGAGCCGTTTTCCGGGATTGACCCGATTGCTGTGCTTGACCTTCAGAAGATCATCAGCAGTCTGCGGGCGAGCGGGATCGGCGTACTGATCACCGATCACAATGTGCGCGAGACGCTTTCTGTCACGGATCGCGCTTATATCATTGATGACGGGCGCATTTTCCGCCAGGGGCAGCCTGGCCAGTTGGCAAATGATCCGGAAGTTAGAAAGGTGTATCTGGGCGAGAGTTTCTCGCTGGTGTGATGAAGCAAGTTTCAAAGTTTCAGGGTTTCATAGTGAAACCCGAACTGTTGACCTCTGAAACTTTGAATCCTGGAAACTATTGAAACATGGTTCTCTTACAGCACAAACTCAGCGTAAAGCTCTCGCAACGCCAGATCCTCACGCCTGGCCTGGTGCAGATGGTCTCTGTTCTTGCGCTCAACAAGCTCGAGCTCAAGGACATGATCAACGCCGAGATGGTGGAGAATCCGGTCCTTGAGGAACTTGAGGATTCTGTTCCTCTCCTGGATGAAGTTGGCAAGAAAGAAGAAGATCGCGAACGCGCCGCAACTGCGAGTACCGAAGAAAATCCGATTACAGCTGTAGAGAAGAAGGATCCATTCGAGGAGATCGATTTCGGTTCATTCTTTCAGGACTATCTTGATCCCGGCTACCGCACTCACAGCGAGATGGAAGACATCGAACGTCCATCGTTTGAGAATTTCCTTTCCAAGCCATCGAATCTTACAGATCATCTTTCCTGGCAATTAGGTGCGCTCAGTCTGCGCCCGCAAGTCCGCGAAGCTGCTGACCTGATCGTCGGCAACCTCAATGAGGATGGATATCTCATCGCCAGTGATGAGGAGTTGCTCGGCATTGCTCCGCCTGCTCCGCCAGAAGCCGACGCGGAAACAGCCCGGAACATCACCAGCGAAGTGCAAGCCCTAGGCATCGCTAGTTCTCCGGCCGATGAGGATGAAGCGGCTGCATCTGCGGAGCTCGAATCCCTTGATGTCGCAGATGATTCGCCTTCGCCGTTGCCAACCACGGAGCCTTCCAGCATCACAGGGGCGACGTCACTTGCCACGGGAAGCGTTGCAGCCGCCGTTGCACCCGCGCCGGAACCAATAGTCAACTCCGGATATAAGCCAAATTTCAGCGCTGCCGATCTGCAGGAAGCGCTACAGGTTGTACAACAACTGGATCCTCCCGGAGTGGCATGCCGGGATTTGCGCCAATGTCTCCTGAATCAACTGCGCTTCCATCAACTTCAGCTGGAACAGCGAAAAAACGGCAATGGGACAGCGCAGGTTCTTCAGGATGCAATGGCTATCGTGGATCAGCATCTACGCGGTCTGCAAAACAAGCAGTACAAAGAAATCGCCAGAGCCATCGGCCGCCCCGTCGAGGCCATCCAGCCAGCTCTGGAATACATCCGGACCCTCGATCCTCGCCCCGGTCTGCGCTACAACAAGGTTCAAGCCCGATTGATCGAGCCCGACGTGGCGTTCGTGAAGCACGGTGACGAATGGCTGGTCATCATGAACGACGAGGACCTGCCGCAGCTCCGTCTCAATCCCGCGTACAAGAAACTTGTGACGCGCGATGGCAACAACGACAAGAACACGCGTGACTACGTGAAAGAGCGCTACAAAAGCGCGATCCAGCTGATCAAGAATATCGAACAGCGTAAACAAACCATCACCAAAGTCTGCTACTCGATCGTTGCCCGCCAACAAGATTTTCTGGAAAAAGGTATCGATCAGCTGAAACCGATGATGATCAAGGAGGTGGCCGAAGAAATCGGCGTGCATCCTTCGACGGTAAGCCGTGCGGTCGCGAGCAAGTATGCCCATACACCACAGGGCGTATTCGAGTTGCGATACTTCTTCAGTGAGAGCGTGCAAGGTCCGGAGGGCGGCGCCACATCGCTGCTGATCCTGAAGCGCCGGGTGAAAAAGCTCATCGAGGAAGAAGATCCCACTCGCCCGTTGACCGACGAGCAGATCACTCGGATCCTGCAGTCCCAAGGCATTCAGGTGACTCGGCGAACCGTGGCCAAATACCGTGAAGACATGCGCATTCCGAGCACGCACCAGCGCCGAGTCAAAAAATAGCGTCGTTGGTCTTCAGTGAATTCCTGAAGCTTTGAAGACTTAACGACCAAATGCAGTGCCCGATTTACCTGAAACAGAATTCTCCGAAGGGGGCGCTCATGAACGTGGAGTACACCGGAAGACAGTACGAAGTGACCAACGCTATCCGCAAGGAAGTTGAAACCGGCCTCACGAAAATCCGAAGAATCCTGGGCGACAAATTTGAAACGAAGGTTATTCTCGCTGTCGAAAAACACCGCCATAAAGCCGAGATCACAATCAATCCCCGAAATGGGCCGCTAGTAGGCTTGGCGCAAGCCAAGGACATGACCATCGCTGTCAACGAGGCCTTGGATCACCTCGAGAAGCAGGCGATCAAGCATAAGACACGTTGGCAGTCGAAAAAACGCTCCGCCCGCAAGACCGAAGAAGTCAACAAGTGGAACGGTCACAACGCACCAGAGGAAATTACAGCTGCGGTCGGCTTGTCTGAAAAGACGGCGGTGCCAGTGCTGGTTCATAAGTATCCTGCCGTGGCGAAGACGACAGAAGTGCATCTGGTTCGCTCCGATGATTGCGTCGCCGTGCGTCCCATGACGCTGGAAGAAGCTATTAAGGAAGCTCACTTCAAAGACCGCGCCGTTTTCGTTTTCCGCGATCCAAAGGGCAAGGTGATGGTCCTGCATCGCGCCAAAGATGGCAAAATGCAGTTGATTGAAGTGCCATAGCGATCGCCCGAGCTTACCTAGGGACAGCCGCCTCGGCTAGCTTGTCCTGAGCGCAGTCGAAGGATCCGGCGGCCCGGAATTACCGGGCCGCGTTTCTTGGTTAGCTACTTATTCTTCACGGCAATTCCGCCTGCCTGCAAGGGAGTGCCGCATTTTCCTGCGCGAAGGCCGTCAAGAAACGCTTTGGTCTCCGGCATCGTCAACTTCTCGGTTGTTTCTGCAACCCAGCTCCGGCGAAGCTCATGTGCGTTGCGTCGTCAATCACGCCAATCCACTAGCATACCGCAGGGCAAACTCTCATAGGGAAGAGTCCGGGATTTGTAATCTCCTATCTGCATCGATTTGTCGCGAGTCCCGGTGAGAATCAGCATTTGGTTTAGGAATGCCGCTCCAGGCATTTTAGGGAAATACAGGATCAGGTCCATCCGGGGACATAGCGACATACGCCTTAAATCGATCCTGTCCCTTGATGCCGATCTTATTCTTAGCGCCAGCCTCGATCATTACAGTCCGTGCTCCCATCGAGTGCCCGATCAGAGCAATATATGGGGACTTACATGACTGCTCCGCCCATTTCAGGGCAGCTTGAATGTCCAACAGGCGCGCGTCGTAGGCCTTTGGATCATCCACCAACTCCCGCAACCCGCCCTTGATGCTATGGGTGTCTCGAATGTCCGATCTCAGCGCGGCACCACTCTCTTGGTGTCCCATCACGATCGCGCGCCATCCACCCGTCTGTAGACCTTCGGCCAAGTAGCGGTATCCATTTTCGCTCCCACCCGCTCCCGGCGAAATCAGTGCAAGAGGCGGGCAAGGGTCGGAGTTTGGTGAATCGATGCGCAACGGAGTGAGTGCTCCATCTTCGCGCGGAACCCGAACCAGCTGCTGCGCGGAACAACAACCGACCAAGACGACAAACGAACCGAAAGATGGAAGCTTACGCGCCAATCTCAAAATCACGCTCCCCCGTTGAGGTCAATTGCGAGAAGATTCGTCCCGAAGAGTAAAACACGGAACACTTCCGGGAGTTGCCCAACTAGGTTGCTGGATGGCGATGGTACGGTTATTACTGATACGTTTTAATCAAGGCATTTCGGTGATAAAATTCGCGCCCGAGGGACACTATTCTATGCCTGTCCATTGCGGCCGTATCTGGATAATCATAGTTTTTGGAGTCTGGTGTTTGTTCCCGAGTGTTTCCAGGATTCACGCACAGAGCAAGACTTCAAACATTTCAGTGCATTGGGAAGAACTCACTGCCGCTGACTTCCGCGAGGGCATTCAGCGCTCGCAGGGAGTTTGCCTGCTTCCTTTCGGAATTCTCGAGAAGCACGGACCACATCTTCCCCTCGGCACCGATCTCCTTGATGTTCGTTATGCCGCTCTACAGGCAGCGGAGCAAGAGTATGCGGTAGTTTTTCCCGAGTACTATTTCGGCCAGATCGCGGAAGCCAAGCACGAACCCGGAACGATGGCCTACAGCCGAGGCCTGCAACTTGCGCTTCTTCAGGAGACCACGGACGAAATGGCCCGCAATGGCTGCAAGAAAGTCCTCATTGTGAATGGCCACGGAGGGAACGACAGCCTGCTCCCTTATTTCGCACAGACACAACTCGACAAGCCCCATGATTACGTGGTCTACGTCTTCGACGAGCGCACCCCGCAACACGGAGGTCCCGCCCGAACCGACAAACTGGACATGCATGCCGGCCAGAGCGAAACATCGAAGATGATGATTTCGCGTCCAGACCTCGTTCATCAGGACCGCGCCGCATCTGAATCTGGCGCCGATCAGGCGCGACAGAAAATTCCAGCGGACATCTATACCGGCATCTGGTGGTATACGCGGTTCCCCAATCACTATTCAGGTGAAGGTGCCACTGCCACTAAGGAGTTGGGTGAATATCAAATGAAGTGGTGGATTGATTCCGTCGTAAAAGCGATTCACGAGGTGAAGGCGGACGACGTCAGTCTGAAACTGCAGAGGGAATTCTATGAGAAGAGTGCGCATCCGCTGGACACGCAGCCGTAAGAGTGCGCGATTTTCGATTGCCGATTTCCGAATCAGAGCCTAACTTGGAAACCGTCAATCGCAACTCGGCAAGCGGAAATCGCTACGAACTTCCAATCATTACTCCCGTGATAAAGACCAGTATTCCACCCAGACCGACCTGCAGCGCGGCGGTCATCCATGGGGTATCCATATAGCGCCGCCGAATCCATGTGATGACGCCTAGCTCCGCCAGCACAACAAAGCCCGCAGCCCACAACGCCACGCGAAAATCCTTAATGAGAAAGGGCAGCGTGTGACCGATCCCGCCGACTGCAGTCATCGCTCCGCAGATCAACCCGCGCACCCACGGATGCCCACGCCCCGTCAAACTCCCATCATCCGACAATGCCTCAGCAAAACCCATGCTTATGCCTGCCCCTGCAGATGCGGCAAGACCAACCAGGAACGCGGCCCAGCTGCTCTTGGTGGCGAGCGCTGCGGCAAAAACAGGAGCCAGCGTCGAAACCGATCCATCCATTAAGCCTGCAAGTCCTGGCTGTACGATCTGCAGCACAAACAGCCTTCGTTGCGCGGCTTCTTCATCCTCTTTTACGTTATCCGGGAGTTTCTGTTTATCGAGTTCCTGTGCCCGTAGCTCGTGTCCGCGCTCCTCATTTGCCAGGTCATCGAGCAACTGCCGGATACTGGCGTCTTGTGTCCGTCCCGCGGCTTTCTCATAGAAGCGACGCGTTTCCACTTCCATCGCCGATGCCTCTTTGCGCACGGCTTCAATTCGCAGGGGACGGACCAGCCAAAGCGCGGGACGCTCCACAAACCCGCGAACATCCTGCCGCCGGATCAGAGGAATATGTTCTCCGAACTTCGCCCGATAGAGCTCCAGCAAGCGTCGACGATGGCCCGATTCCTCTTCGCGCATACCTTCAAACATCGACGCCGTCGCCGGATAGTCCTGCCGTAAGCCTTCAGCAAAATCGGCGTAAACGCGCTCGTCTTCCTCTTCCAGTGCAATGGCTAAAGCCAATACCTCGCGTTCCGTGAGTTCTTCGAACTTTTTCATGAGGCCATAGATTACAGGGCAGAGCGGACAGACACAATCTGGATTTCGGGTCTGGCTTGACCCGTTCCGTCCAACGTATCTTGATTGGCAATCGCAGTCGAGCAGCGGATAGACCCGTTCGATGCTAGTATCCAGTGGATGGCGCGCAGGTCATCCCCTCGAAACAAAGCGACCGCGGCACGAGAGAAAAAGCCTCCTGCTCGGGAAAGGCAGCGTTCGCCGGAACTAGTCATCATCACCGGAATGAGCGGGTCGGGAAAGGCTTCCGTCCTTAAAGCTTTTGAGGATCTCGGATACTACTGCGTCGACAATCTACCGATTGAGCTCATCCCGAGATTCGCGGAACTGACGGTTCGATCGCGTGACAGCCGACGCACCGCGCTTGTCATCGACGTGCGCGAAGGCACGAAACTGGGGAAACTACCGGAAATCCTGAAGTCAGTTCGGCGGATGATTCCCACCAAGATCGTTTTCCTGGAAGCCTCCGACGCTGTGCTCTTGCGTCGCTTCAGCGAGACGCGGCGTCCGCATCCACTCGGCACCGATGCCCCCGTCAAATCGGCACTTAAGGCGGAGCGGCGTCACCTGGGTGCGATCCGCCGCGTGGCAGATTTCGTCATCGACACCTCGAAATTTAACGTTCACGAACTGCGGGCGCATATCAACGAACGTTTTCACGAGCACTCGCCGGAGAAAAGCATCCTCGTCTCCTCGGTTAGTTTCGGATTTCGCAACGGTGTGCCCGAAGATGCGGACCTGGTGTTCGATGTCCGATTCCTTCCGAATCCACACTTCGTCCCCGAATTCCGCCCGCTCACTGGCCGACACCCGCGTGTGGCCAAGTACATTCGATCTTTTCCCCAAACGCAGGAATTTATTACCCGCATCTCCGACCTGTTGGTTTATTTGCTTCCTCATTACATTCATGAAGGAAAGAGTTATCTCACCATCGCTTTCGGCTGCACCGGTGGGCAGCACCGTTCGGTCATGATGGCCGAAGAAGTCGGCAAACACCTGCGACGCGCTGGATACCGCGTCAAGATCGTGCACCGCGATAGTCCCAAGTAAGGTTTGAATCGTAGGCAGGCGCAACCGAAACGCCATTCTCGGTACGGCTGGCTAAAGTAAAATAAAAGCTTGTATTTCTCTTTCATTGCACCGGTTGAGCGCAAAGGTTGCCCACTCCGCCCAGGAGTCTTATGCGGCAACTAATGCGCCTCGTCCGTTATGTCTTGCCCTTCCTGGTGCAGCTCTTGCCCGGAGTTTTTCTTCTAGCGGGGGTCGGATTCCTGGAGGCCTTTCGGCTGATGCTTCTGAAGCCGGTGCTTGACCGGGTGTTGAATCCGGCGTCCGGCTCCGAGAACATCATTCTGTTTACGAATCCGCAGACTGGCAATCCAATCTACCTGCAACAGTTCGTCCCCACGTACTTCCATAATGCCTGGACAATCGTTGCGTATGCACTCGTGGCGGCCACGGTGCTCAAGGGTGGATTTGATTACGCTGGCACATATCTAGTGAACCATGCTGGATTCGGCATGATCACGAACCTGCGGAACGACCTGTACAACTCCGTCCTGCGCCGTTCCGTAGCCTTTTTCCAAAAGCACACGACCGGCACGCTGATCTCGACCATCATCAATGACATCGAGCGCGTGCAATTCGCGATGTCAACGGTGCTGGCCGAAGGCCTGCAGCAGTTCTTCACGTTTCTATTTACCGCCGGGCTGGTCATTGTCCTCGGCCGCAAACTAGCTTGGGTACTTGTCGTCTTCATCCCGATCATCATTTTTTCCGCGATCCGCATTGGACGGCGGGTTCGCTCCACCACACGCACCGGACAAGATCAACTGGCCGACGTGCAGAATATCCTGCACGAGACCATTACCGGCAACCGAATCGTCAAAGCATTTGGCATGGAATCCTGGGAAGTCTCACGCTTCCGCAAAGCGGGGCAGCAGCTCTTTCATGCGAATTTGCGATCAGTCGCCGCCGCCGCGATCAGTTCGCCGCTGATGGATGTGTTCGGCGCCATTGCTGTTGCTTTGTTGCTGCTCCTGGGCCGCGATCAGATCGCGCATAATGAGCTCACGCTCGGCGCGTTCATCGCCTTTGTGGCAGCTGTGCTCAGCATGTACAACCCGGTCCGAAAGTTCGCCGTGTTCAATAACAGTTTTCAGCAGGCACTCGGCGCATCTTCGCAGCTCTTCAAATTCATAGACACGGAAGATGTTGTGGTGGAGAAAGCCGGTGCGAAAGCCCTGCCACAGTTTTCTCAGCGTGTCCGATTCGAGAATGTTTGCTTTTCCTATCCGTCTGATGGCAACGACTCCCGCGAGATCCTACGTGGTATCAACCTGGAAGTGAGAAAGGGCGAGATCCTGGCTATCGTCGGATCCAGCGGAGCGGGCAAAAGCACGCTGGTGCATCTGCTGCCGAGGTTCTTTGATGTGACCGCAGGTCGCATTCTCATCGACGATTACGATGTCCGCGATGTCACGCTTTCATCGTTGCGCTCCAGGATCGGCATTGTTACGCAGGAAACCGTTCTCTTTAATGACACCGTTCGCAACAATATCGCTTATGGACAACCGCATGTTCCGCTGAAGGAGGTTCAAGCCGCCGCGCGCGCAGCGCTTGCTCACGATTTCATCTTGGCGCTTCCGACGGGTTACGATACGGTAATCGGCGAACGCGGCGTGCGGCTTTCGGGTGGCGAGCGCCAACGTCTGGCAATAGCTCGGGCCCTGCTCAAGAATGCACCGGTTTTGATACTCGACGAAGCGACATCCGCGCTTGACAGTGAGTCAGAGTCGCTGGTGCAATCGGCACTGCATAATCTGATGAGCGGCAGGACGGTGTTCGTGATCGCGCACCGTCTTTCGACAGTTCGTCGAGCCGATCGCATTGTAGTGATCGATAACGGAACGGTCTCCGAAATTGGCCCTCATGAGGAATTGATGAGCCGACTCGGCACATATCGCCGCCTGTATGACTTGCAATTCAGCGATGTGGAGGCGCCCAAAGTAGCAGCAGAACCGTAACAACCTGGCCCCTTATGCCTATACGTTCGATGACAGGCTTCGCTCAAGTCAAAGGAGACGTTCAGCGGGATGGTGCTCCGTCCTCTTCGGTCAGTCCCCAGGCGAATAGCAGAATCGGATTTACGCTCTCACTCAAGTCTGTCAATCATCGCTTCCTGGACCTCCACTTCCGGCTTCCCTCGGGGACGGATTCGCTTGAGATACAGCTTCGCCGATCGCTCAAGGAACGCATTGCGCGTGGTCATGTGGAAGTGTCTCTAAGTTTGGACCGAGCGAGTGGCGAGTCGTTTTCGCTGAACCGCGAACTGGTGAGCGGGTATATCGGTGCCTTCCGAGCGGCCGCCGCCGAATTCTCGCTGATGAGTGAACCCGATTTGAATGCGGTTCTACGCATTCCCGGGGCGCTGGACTCCTCGTCGGAAGCCGCCGGCGGCGAGATCGAAGCGGCAGTCATGGCGAAGGTCGGGGAAGCGATAAGCAGCTTGAATCAGATGCGCGAAGAAGAGGGCCGGGGGATTGTCCGCGAGTTGCGCGACCGCATGTCCCACCTGCAGCAAGCCGCGAGCAATGTGCAGCAACATCGCCGGGCTGTACTTCATAATTATACTGAGCGGCTTCAGGCGCGATTGCAAGAACTGCTGGGGTCAACCATCGATCGCGAACGTATGCTGCAGGAAGCCGCCTTGCTGGTCGATCGCAGTGACATCCAGGAGGAGATCGTCCGGTTGGAGACGCACATCCAGCACTTTCTCGGGTTCCTTGACGTAGGGGGCGAAATCGGAAAGAAGCTGGATTTCCTGCTGCAGGAAATGAACCGCGAGGCCAATACTCTACTTTCCAAGACTTCCGGACTGGCTGGGGAAGCGTTAATAATTACGGAAGCGGGGTTGGCGATGAAAGCAGAAATCGAGAAATCGCGCGAGCAGGTGCAAAACCTGGAATGAACACCGCGCAAAAGCCAATCGTCTACATCATCTCTGCTCCCTCCGGTTCGGGAAAATCGACGCTCACGAACGAACTTCTCAAACTGGTGCCGAACCTCGAATTCTCCATCTCTTATACGACACGCGCTCCTCGCGGAAGCGAGCAGAACGGAAAACAATACCACTTCGTCTCAATGGACGAATTCCGTCGCATGATTGCCGCCGGCGAGTTTCTCGAATACGCCGAGGTGTACGGCAACTGCTACGGAACGGCGCGTGAATTCCTGAGGCAGGCCGGCAGAACTGGGCACGACCTGTTGCTCGACATCGATGTGCAGGGAGCTGCCCAGGTCGAGCGCAATCTCACGGACGCGATCAGCATCTTCATCCTTCCTCCCGACCGCACGACCTTGGAGTGGCGCCTCCGCAACCGTAGCGAGGATTCTGAAGACGAGATTCAGCGCCGCCTGCTTACGGCTAAGCGCGAGATCGAAGAGTACGACAAGTACGAGTACATCCTGATCAACGACAGGCTCGAAAAGTCGATCGAGAGGCTTCAGGCTATCGTGCTCTCCGAGCGCTTACGCCGCCGGCACCGTGCACTGTCAGAGGAAGAGCGCGCGATCGTCGAACGAGCCGAACGTCTTCGGCTGGCCAATCTGAAGGAGAAGGTGCAGCCCATCCTCGCATCCTTTCGTGCGTCCGGGCAGTGAGCACGTTCGTAATTTTCGGGGTATGATTATGGGGACGCTCGGGAAGGCCGTTGACCGCGATCGGCCTGATGATTCGAATTGGTTCAAGGGGGGGAGTCCCAATGAAGTTGATTGAAGGCTTTGACAGCAACTATCGCTACATCCTGGTGGCAGCGCGGCGAGCAAGGCAGTTGCAATCCGGGGCGCCTCCGGTGGTCGATACCAATTCCCGCAAGCCATGCCGCATCGCGCAGGATGAAATCCGCGCGGGTAAGGTGAAGTGGGAGATGACCGAAACCCGCAGCGCCGCCGAGCAGGCCTCGGAAACCCTCGACAAGGCGCTTGGTCAGGACTGAGGATTTTCAATTTGCGACTGCCGGTCGTCGGTTGTCGATTTGTGAATCGGCAATCGGAAATCTGCAATCAAAAATGTCATGAAAGTCGCTCTCGGTGTCACCGGCGGAATTGCGGCCTACAAAGCGGCTGAAATTCTGCGCCAGTTGCAGGACCGCGGCATCCGGGTGCAGGTCATCATGACCCGCGCCGCTCAAGAGTTTGTCCGGCCACTCACCTTTGCTGCTCTCTCCGGAGAAAAAGTCATCACCGGCATGTTCTCGTCTGGCGAGGGGCGTGAACCGAATATTGATTCCGCCATCGAGCACATCGCCGTCGCACAAGCGATCGATGCACTCGTCGTTGCACCCGCCACGGCCGACGTGATCTCTCAATTTGCCCAGGGAAGCGCAACCGACTTTCTCACCACCTTGTATCTCGCAACTACCGCGCCTGTCGTGATCGTCCCGGCGATGAACGTAAACATGTGGAACCACCCCGCTACGCAGACGAATCTGGAAATCTTACGAAAGCGTGGAGTGAAAATTGTGGAACCGGGATCCGGCTATCTCGCATGCGGCATGGTCGGTCAGGGCCGTTTGGCAGAAAACGAAGCAATTACTGCCGCGGTTCTAGAATCACTAGGCGCTTCCCGGGATTTGGCTGGCGAAACCGTGCTGATTACTGCCGGCCCTACACGGGAAAAGATTGATCCCGTTCGCTACATCACGAATCGGTCCAGCGGGCGCATGGGATACGCTCTCGCGGAGGCGGCTCTGCGTCGTGGCGCGCGTGTGCTCCTGGTTAGCGGGCCGACTTTTCTAACCCCGCCCGGTGCCGCGGAAGTGACTCGAACCGAATCCACAGAGGAAATGCGTGACGCGGTAATGGCACTGCTTTCGCAGGCAAGCATTGTCATTAAGACTGCCGCGGTGGCCGACTATCGCGCGAAAACCACAGCGGACCAGAAGATCAAGCGCAAGGGCCCGATGACATTGGAGTTGGAATCGACTCCTGACATTCTGAAAGAGCTCGCGCAGAACAAGGGAAATAAGATCGTCGTTGGCTTCGCCGCCGAAACAGAAAGCGTTTTGGAAAATGCCCGCCAAAAGCTGCTCGCGAAAAACCTGGATGCCATTGTCGTGAACGATGTCTCTCGCGATGGCATCGGATTTGATTCCGACCGCAATGCCGTCACCATCATTACGAGCCAGGAAGTCATCGACGTCGCTGAAACCACCAAATGGGAAGTCGCCCAGCGCGTACTTGATCAGGTCGTAAAGCTGCGAAACCACCGCGTAGAGACAGCTGCCTCGCGCACCCGGCGAAGCGAAGTGAGCCGCCCGTAGCGGATTGTCACGCGGACCCAATCGCAGCACGTATAATCACTTCCAACAAGGCATGGATCTGATCAGCAATCCTAATCTGCGTCGTGCTCTAGCGGAGCGCGTCCGGTATTACAACGAACTCGGAATTTACGATTTCTACCGACGCGAGGGGAACGCCGCACCCACAGAGTCTGCATCAGTGGAAATTGGACCGAAAATCACAACGAGTCCCCAGCCGGAACTGCGAGAAGAAATGTCCCCAAGAAAGTCGTCGGTGGTTGCAACCACTGCAGAAGAAGGAATCTTCGAAATCCTGAATCCAAAGCCCGAGCACGGCGCGTCTGATCCAATTGCTGCGCTCAGACTCATCCGCGAGGACCTGGGCGACTGCACGCGATGCAAGCTTCACCAGCAGGGGCGGAAACAAATTGTCTTCGGCGTCGGCAATCCTGACGCCGAATTGATGTTTGTCGGCGAGGGTCCCGGTGCCGATGAAGATGCGCAAGGCGAACCATTTGTTGGCCGCGCCGGTCAATTGCTGAATAACATGATCAAAGCCATGGGGCTGCGGCGCGAAGATGTTTACATCGCCAATGTCGTGAAATGTCGTCCGCCTGGCAACCGCACGCCAGAGCGGGATGAGTGTGACACCTGCTCGCCGTTTCTCATGCGTCAGATCGCGGTGATCAAGCCCGAGGTGATTGTAGCGCTAGGCGCCGTGGCCGCGAAGAACCTTCTTGCAATCCATGCGCCCATGTCCGAACTGCGCGGCCGGTTCTACGATTTCATGCCCGCCGGCGCACGCAGCAGCGACCCGTCATGGCGAGGCGCAAAGTTGGCCGTGACTTACCATCCGGCGTTCCTGCTGCGCGATCCACGCCAAAAAGGCGAAACCTGGAAAGACTTGCAGATGGTGATGAAATACCTCGGCATGAAGCTTCCAAAGCATAACCCGTAGGGAGGGACGCATTCGTCCGTCCCGCGAGCCCGGCGCGGCGAAGGCGAGCGTGCCGCCGTTATTTCGTCTGCGTAGTTTATCCTTCCAACCAATGCCCGAATTCTGCGACGTCGCCCTTCCAGTGCCTCTGGATATGGCATTCACGTACCGTATTCCAGATGGCGCGATACCCGCTATCGGCGGACGTGTTTTAGTCCCCTTCCGCCAGCAGCGGATGATGGGCATTGTCGTCGCACTTCACGATCGCAAGCCGCAAGTCACCATAAGAAACATCGTCAGCATAGTCGACCCCGCTCCGTTGCTCGACGATCAACTGCTAAGGCTTGGCCGCTGGATCGCGGACTATTATCTTGCTCCAATCGGCGAAGTCTTTCGCTCGATGCTCCCCCTAACGGCGGAGTTCAAGCGGATCGTGGGCTATCGAATCACCGAGCAAGGCCAGAGGGCGCTCTATATGGCAGGAACGTCGGGATCGTCGGCCCGCTCGCAGCGAACTCCCGAGGAGCAGGCGAAAGAGTTTCGCGTGCTCGATTCTCTGGTCCTTTCGGATGGTGAACTCACGCGAGAACAGACGCTCCGTCAGGGCATTGGCGCTTCCCGCAAGATCCTCGACGGGATGGTGCGCAAGAAGTGGATTATGCGCGAGGACATCTCCACACAACAGGATCCAGCCCGCACCGTGAAAATCGCCGTACTGAAATGCGCCGAAGGGAAGTTAAATGCGAATCAGAAGACAATTGTCGATACGCTCGCGGCGGCAGGAGGAAAAGTCCCGGTTGAGAAGCTGCAGTCCCTGAAAGTTCCACGATCCACGCTGGGCACTTTGGTTCGGCGTAATCTGATCAACCTCGTCGAAGAGCCAGCCGAGTTCGCCGTCTCTCGGACAAAACCGAGGCCTAATCCGTTCCACTTCGATTTCAACCAGGCGCAAAAGACCGCCCTCGCATGTTTGAAAGAAAAGGTGGAAAGCACGAAGTTTTCCGGCCTGTTGCTGCATGGCGTCACCGGCTCCGGAAAGACCGCGGTCTATCTCGCCGGTATGCGATCGGTTTTGGAAGAGGGGCGCTCGGCTGTCCTTCTGGTTCCTGAAATCGGGCTGACTCCTGCCGTCGCCGCTGACCTGCTCCAGATATTTGGAGACCAAGTAGCGATCTTGCACTCGGCTCTGTCGGACCGCGAGCGTGCCGAGCAGTGGCATCGGATAAAGCGAGGCGAAGCTCGAATCGTCGTAGGCACGCGCTCGGCAGTTTTCGCCCCCGTCCTGGATCTTGCGCTGATCATCGTCGACGAGGAGCACGACGGCTCCTATAAACAAGAGGAAACCCCTCGCTACCACGCACGTGATGTAGCGGTCATGCGCGCCAAAAGGGCTGGGGCGACAGTGGTTCTCGGCTCAGCGACACCGTCTTTGGAGTCTTACTTCAATGCGAAGAAGAGCAAATATGCGCTGATTGAGCTTCCGGACCGGGTTGAACAACGTCCCTTGCCGGAAGTCGAAATCGTCGACATGCGATTGGAGTTTCAGGAGACAGGGCGCGAACAGGTGATCTCCCGCAAACTCGCCGAGGAGATTCAGGCGCGGCTTAATCGCAAGGAGCAGGTTATGGTCCTGCTCAATCGCCGTGGGTACTCACCGGCTGTTCTTTGTCGCACCTGTGGTAAGAAGCTCGAGTGCAAGAACTGTGCGATCGCTCTTACCCATCACAAGCGAGACCACAAGATGGTCTGCCACTATTGCGGATACATCGCGCCCGTTCCGAAATGTTGTCCCTACTGTGGCAGTGAGTACGTCTATTTCTTGGGCACTGGCTCAGAAAAGCTGGAAGAGTTGCTGCACGGAATGTTCCCTCAAGCACGGATTGCGCGGCTCGATCGTGACACAGTCCGTGGTCATGAGGATTTCGAGCGCACGCTGAACGCACTCAATGAGGGGGAACTCGACCTGATCGTGGGCACCCAGATGATCGCCAAAGGACACGATATCCACGGAGTAACCCTGGTAGGCGTAGTCGGTGCCGATGCCGCGCTCGGCCTTCCTGATTTTCGCGCCGCCGAACGCACATTTCAGTTACTAACCCAGGTCGCAGGGCGCGCAGGCCGTGGCCAATCTCCCGGCAAAGTGATTCTGCAGACGTACTTTCAGGATCACTACGCGGTTCAATATGCAGCCCGTCATGACTTCATCGCGTTCTACCAAAAGGAGCTTCAGTTTCGCAGTTGGATGCACTATCCGCCGTACTCCGCGTTGGCGAATGTACTTGTACGGAGCACGAGTCTGGATGATGCGTTGAAGTGGTCGGGATCGCTGGGCAAATGGTTTGACCAAACTCGACACGAAGGCGTCAGGGTCTTAGGCCCGGGCGCCGCGCCTATCATGCGTCTAAAACAGGATTATCGGTATCACTTCGTCCTCAAGGCGCCCAGCCGCGAAAAACTGAATGCAACTTTACGAGCCATGCTGGCCTACGCCGCCCAGCAGAAGATTCCTCGCACACAGGTCATTGTGGATGTCGACGCTCTCTGGTTGATGTAAAGGCCCGGCTCGCGAATAATCGGCGTCATGGCCGCAAAATCCGCTAAAGAACCAGTACCCCAATTCTTCGCATCTCCAACCGAATGGCGCGCATGGCTCGAAAAGAATCATGCCGCCGAGCAGGAACTCTGGGTCGGCTTCTATAAGCGCGACTCGGGTCGTCCCAGCATCACATGGCCGGAAGCTGTCGATGGTGCGCTCTGTTTCGGCTGGATTGATGGCGTTCGCAAGAGTATCGATGCGGTCAGCTATAAGATCCGGTTTACACCCCGCAAGCCGCAAAGCATCTGGAGCGCCATCAATATTAAACGTGCGAAGGAACTCTCGAAGCTTGGGCTTATCCACACTGCGGGATTGTCGGCGTTTGAAAAGCGCGATGGAGATAGATCCGCGATCTATGCCTATGAACAAAGGCAAACAGCGAAACTACCGCAAGAATTCGAGAACCAATTTCGCGCCAATAAGAAAGCCTGGAAATTCTTTCACTCCCAACCACCGTGGTATCGCCGAACTTCGACGTATTGGGTAATCAGCGCGAAAAAAGAAGAGACTCGCCGGAAACGACTCGCGACTCTGATCGACTGCTCGGCCCGCCAGCGGAACATCCCCTCGTTGAACCGCCCGTCAGCCTCGAAATGAACAGGATCACATCGAAATGTGGAAGGGGGATTTGGTAAATGTCATTACCAGCATCGTGGCTGCCAGCAGTGCTAAACCCCAACGGTTTCCCGGCATGGCCGGATAGTCCGGCGCCTGCTTGTGCCGAATTGTCAAGACGTTCATCACTGTGATCAGACCCGCCCAAACCCACCAACTGTAGTTCGAGTGATCTGCGTGATAAGCCCATGCTCCAAGCACGACCAGAGCGATTACGGCCAGCCAGGAAATCACGCGATGCGCCCGCGGGGCCAACGCGTACACGATGTGGCCTCCATCAAGCTGGCCGCTTGGAAGCAGATTCAAAGCGGTTGCATACATCCCAACCCAGGCCGCTACAGCAATGGGGTGCAGATACACGCTGCTCAAGGGCAACAAGGTAATCACGCGGTTTGGTTCGATGTATCGCAAAGCGTATTGCACGACAGAGAAAATTGCGGGATATCCCAATTGCAGCTCTGCTAGTGGCATACCACGAGGCATCGGCTTCGAGAACAAGATCGCCACCGCCAGGGCAGCCACCGCCATCACGAACCCGGCGATCGGACCGGCGACGCCGATATCAAACAATGCCGCCCGCGATCGAATGGGAGCCTTGATGCGGATTACCGCGCCCAACGTTCCGATCAAAGTTGGTGCGGGAAGAAAGTAGGGAAGGGTCGCGCGCACGCCGTAATGCCGGCAGAGCAGGTAGTGCCCCATCTCGTGGCTGAGGAGAATTATGAGTAACGCCGCTGAAAATGGAATTCCAAGCAACAGACGTGAAGGATGCGCCAGGGCCCATTCGACCGGAAAAAACGGCAGATGCTCATTTCCCGTCCTGAATGCCGGCAGATTGTTCTGAAAATTGAATTCGAGCCGTGCGCCTACCACCAGCGTCGTGAAGCAGGTTGCGAGTAGCAATAACGCATGCAGCCAGTACCGAGGCCGTGGCGGAGTTCCCTCAAGCGCAGGTATCTGGTTCTGGCACTCAAGGGTTGAGGAAGAAGTGAAACCACCGGTTTCCGACATGCAGATTGCCGAGTCCCAATCCGTTAGACCCGTATTTTGATGCTACTACGATTACACCGAGCGTGTGGCCTGCGCGTGCCGGAGAATGGAAATAGCTGAAAGGACGAGCACTCAGTCGATCGACTGCAGCTCTTTGCCCGGCTTGAACCGTACCGCGCGACCCGGAGGAATGGAAACCTCGGCTCCTGTTCGCGGATTGCGTCCAATCCCGGTCTTCCGCGGGCGCACATTGAAGACTCCAAATCCCCGCAATTCGATGCGATTCCCAGCGGCCAACGCCTTCTTCATGCTTTCAAATACGGTTTCGACGGCCAGTTCGGCCTTAGTCTTGGTGATGCCGGTTTTCGCCACGACTTCGTTGATAATATCGAGCTTAATCACGGGGGCTCCCGGTTCAAGGGGTGAAATTGTGCTTCAAGTCATTGATGCTAAGGAAGATAAGTGAGATTGTCAACCGCCGCACCAATCCCGTAAACTGACAAGCAACCCAGCCAAAAAGATTGAGCCATTTCCTATCGGGAAATTGATCTGACTTTCGCCACGATCCGAAGAGTTAGGTTAGTCTTGATAACTCAATCACCCAATGACGCAACCACTTAATTTTTAAGGAGCTTCATGCTGAAGAGCGACCGCTGGATCCGAAAGATGTCCCTGGAACACGATATGATCAACCCCTTTTCCGAGAAGCAGGTGCGCGAGGGCGTGATCTCCTACGGACTATCTTCCTACGGCTATGATCTCCGCGTGGCTGACGAGTTCAAGATCTTCACGAACGTCAACAACGCTTTGGTGGATCCCAAAAAGTTCGATGAGAAGTCATTTGTCACCATCCAGACCGACATTTGCATCGTGCCGCCGAATTCATTTGCCTTGGCGCGCTCGGTCGAGTACTTCAAGATTCCGCGCAGTGTACTGACCATCTGTGTCGGGAAGAGCACCTATGCCCGTTGCGGCATCATTGTGAACGTAACGCCCTTCGAACCGGAGTGGGAGGGCTTTGTCACTCTCGAGATCTCGAATACAACCCCGCTTCCTGCGCGAATTTACGCCAACGAAGGCCTCTGCCAGATCATTTTCTTCGAGTCCGACGAAGTCTGCGAAACCAGCTACGCCGACCGCAAAGGCAAATACCAGGCGCAGAAGGGAATTGTGCTGCCCAAGTTGTAGGGTGTTGTGTAGCCTCGGACGCCTTCGCCCGGCGGCGACGCTTTTCGGGCCCTCCAACGGAGGGTATAGCCAGGTACCTAATCGTCGTTGCGGACGCCAAAAGCGCGAGGCAAGACGTCACTGGACGATTACGCGGATCCCCGGCAATCTAGCCGGATCCAGTCTCGTTGGGATAATTGAAGAACAGTTGATTGCCGTCGGGATCGTCAACCACCAGGAGCCGGTAGCCCCACGAACCCTCCTTGACCTTAACGCCCTTGGCCTCGAGTTCCGTGCGCAGCGCATCCAGTGCGGCGACCGCGGCTTCGCGCGTCCGCGGCTCGACGTTCAAAGAAATGAACATCAGCCCCTTGCCCACCTTCTCGGGCCACGTTTTAGCCAGGATAAGCGCGCAGCTCTGTCGATCCACCTGTGCGACATACGCTCTGCCGTCATCGTCGTCGTAGCGCCAGGGACACGTGAAGCCGAGCCGGTCAACATAAAAGCGAAGTGAGGACTCAACGTCCGTGACGTGGAGAACAGGGCGCGCGAACCAGTCCGTCATACGCATTGTACCCTCAAGTGAAATGCTACTTCTTCCAAGGAGTCTGAGGTTCCAGCCCCCAGTCCGTCTTCACCCGACCTTCAAATATGTCGTATACGGCTGATCCTCGCCAAGGGCAGTCCAAGGCACCATCTTCAGCACAACGTCTCCATCCGGTGACGCCTGCCAGACCTCCTTCGCCATCCTCTTCGCCGCCAGCAAATGCGGTCGTGTCAGCCCCGGCACCTGCTCTCCAAATAAAACGAGCGGCCCGCATAACACGGCCACCGTGTCCGGATGGTGCGCATCAATCGCCTCTAGCCGAATTGTCATTGGTAACTCAACCTCGATCCGGTCTCCCGACTTCCATTTCCGCTGGATCCGGGCAAATGACCCGGCGGCTGCGCTCTGCCGGTGCTTTCCATTCACCGCAAGAGAAGCGCCCTCGGCCCATGCCGGAATTCGCAGATTAACCGCGAACGATGTCGCCTTTGATGTCTTTACTTCCAACTGCACCTGCGAGTCATACGGATAGTCGCCCTTCTGCGTCAACTCCATCTGCGCTCCTCCCTGCTGCACCCGCAGAGTCGATGGAATGTAGAGATTTACGTACACTCCGTCGTTATCCCGCAAATAGGTGTTGATCCGATAGTCCGTAGCGACTTGCGGCATGGTTCCCGAGCAGCACGGCCAGCGGTGGTCGGAATACACCTTCTTGCCCTTGAAGTTGCAATCGGAGTAGTAAAACGTACGCCCATCGGATTGGAGTGGCAGAGCGCCGAGGATCGTGTTGTACATCATGCGCTCCATGCTGTCGCCGTAACGCGGATCGCGGGTTACGCGCAGCAGATATCGTGTCAGCTTGAAATGCGCATAGGATCCGCATGGAGTCTCAAAACTGCTGTGTGTTTTCATCAGGCTGTCATAGACATCAGGGCTGCCGGTCTTCCGCAGTTGTTCATCCGGACCCCATCCGCCAGTCGCATAGCTTTGAGCCGCGACCATGTCGAATCCATTCTTCGCCGCCCGGAGATATGTCTCATTTCCCAGAGTTAAGTAACCCTGCATGGCCGAGCACAAGCAGTTAACGTGACTGTAGGCGTGGCGCCCGGCAAAATCGTTCTCCCCCTGAGCAAGCCGATCATAAAAGGTCTCATTCAGATATTGGACCGCTACTTCCTTATAACGTTCTCCCGCTCCGCGCTGATAAGCCAGAAAGAGATTTTCTGGCATCGTGTACGACTCATCCCACGTCCACGATTCGTCTTTCCCGGGGCGCCAACTTGTGCCGTGTTCGACTGGATGTCCGGGCAAATGGGGCAGCGCAGTGTCGCTGGTCTTCGCCAGAATCTCCCACGCCAATGGATCGCCCACATACTGGTACGAATCGATCAGACCGCATACCAGCTTGTCATAGCAGTAAGCAGGGAAGCGATTCTCCTCGTAGAACTCGCCGGCGATCACTTGGGCATAAAGGCGATTCAGCCGCATTACTTTTTCCCGGGCAGCCTGCGATCCAGTGATCGCGTAAGCCCGCGCCAAGGCTGAGATCCACTGCCCGAAAGTACCTGTAGGCGCGAATCCTGCGTCAAACGTATGCCAGTCGAAATTAGGATCGTAGCGATACCATCCGCCCAAGTCTTCGCCCGGCGCCGGTTGCCCGATCATCGCGCGGAAAGGTTTCATGAGAGCATCATCATCGAGTCCCATGAGCACTTCGTGCGTTTGGTGCAACTGCCGCTCATGCAACGCGCTGTTCAGCGACACATCGCCATAGCGAAACTCTTCGAGGACACTGGATGGTTCGGGCTTGGAGAGAAGGGCCTTAGGAACCAGAGCCGCCCCTGAAACGAGCGCGGCTGACTGCAGGAATTCTCTGCGGGAAATGGAAGAAGTAGGCACGAGTCCACCGCCTTAGAAGTCCGCCCCGACAACGGCTGCGGAATAGTCTACGCCAAGGAATAGAATGGGCCGGAGAAATAGCGAGAGGTAGGCTGGCGAAAGAGTATGAGGGGTAAAACTTTGAATTTGAAACCTTCTACTTCTGATCCTCACCCTCTTTAAACATGTACTTAATAGCCGGCTTATAGATCATCAGATTCGGTTCGCCGTTATCGCGGTTGACCTTGATGCAGTTCCGGTCGTACCACTCGATAATGCCGTGTACCTCTTCACCATCACGAAGCACAATCACCATCGGCGTGCGTGATTGCATCTGCTTCTGATAGTAGAAATTCTCGGCGTTCGTCTGTTCCGGCGGCGATGGTTTCTTACCGGCCTGCCCACCCATCGGGCGCTCACCGCGCTCCATGCGTTCCGGCCGATCGTGCCGATCTGGACGCTCCCGCCGTTCTTGTACCGGCATGCCTGAAGAGCTGTGGTTACCGTGATTCTCAACGCGGGGCAGAGTCGGACGAATCAGCTTGCGATTCGCGAAATTCTCTCTTTCGGCGGGTTCACCAGCCGGTGCGGGACTCATAACAGTATCCTTCATCGTGGCGCTACCTCAGGTAAACGCAAAGCTGCAGCTTCTGGGACCCTGATTGAATCAACGAAGGCGTGAGCTTTCGATTACCGTACCATAGGAATGTGCCTGTGACAATCCTTCCTTCGTGCCATGTCCGATAGCATTTCCGTTCCTTGACACTCGGTAGAAAATCGATTCTCTTGCTCACGCGGTGTCCGACATGTCCGCGCCACGCCGCTCTTTTCCGCTGATCGTGACGATCCCTACTAACAGCGCCACCATCACCACGGTCCACGCCAGTACCGGAGGGTATGTTCCCGCGTAACGGAGTTCGGCCATTCTGGCTTGAATCACGGCGTTCCGGGACGAAAGCAGATTCCCCAGTTGATAGGCGAACCCAGGTAAGGTGCTGCGTACCGATGCTGGAGAAAGTTCATTCAAATGCGCGGGAATCACACCCCAGGCTCCCTGCACCATGAACTGCATCAGGAATCCGCCCAGCGCGAGCATCGGCACGGTCCGCGAGTATGCCCAGAGCGGAATCACCGGGATTGCAAGCATTGCTGCGATTACGATTGCGCGTCGTCTCCCGATTCGCTCCGACCAGGTGCCGAACAGAATTCCACCAAGCAGCGCCCCAACGTTGTAGACAATCGCGATAAAGCTCACCACCTTGGGTGAGAGTTCGAGGTTTTTCTGCAGAAACGTCGGATACAAATCCTGCGTACCATGGCTGAACGAATTGAAGGCAAACATCAGGATCACAAGAAATACAAAGAGGCCGGCGTGCGATGCGATATCCCTCGTCAGTTTTTGCCCGGTTCGTTGGGCGACACGCCCTTGCAGCCATGCAGGCGATTCCTCCACCTTCCACAGTATGTACAGGACGACAGCCGCTGGCAGCGCTCCGATGACAAACATCCCCCGCCAGCCGAGTATGGGAAACAGCGTCCCGTAGGCGAGAGCTGCGACCAGATAGCCGACGACATAGCCCTCCTGCAGCAGTCCTGAGAAGAATCCGCGTCCCTCCGCTGGCAGGGTCTCGAAGGCAAGAGCCGCCCCCACGCCCCACTCGCCACCCATGCCGATCCCGAACAATGCCCGGATAATGAGAAACAGGGTCAACGTTGGAGCAAACGCCGAGGCCACCTCAAACGCGGTATAAACAACAACGTTCGCCATCAACGTGCGGCGTCGGCCGAACCGGTCAGCCATCAGACCAAAGAAAAACGCTCCGACCGGGCGCATCGCCAGCGTCAGGAAAATTGATTCCGTAATCGCGGAGACTTTAGCCTGAAACTGCGCGGCAAGCGCACTCACGCAGAAGATGAGGATGAAAAAATCAAACGCATCGAGTGACCACCCCAGAAAACAAGCAACAAACGTATTACGTTGCAACGGAGTGAGCCGCTGAAATCGCCCGATCATTTCCATGTTTATAGGCTTCCCCTGTTGTGTTCCTCGTGTTTCCTGTGGTGAGAGTCTTTTGTTCGCGCGGAAGAAGTTCAGCGGATGCTAGCATAAGCTGTTGATTCCGTAGTCAACAATTTGCCCATGCCTGAACTCGAGCTTCCACAGCGCCAGGCCACCGATACCGTGATGCTCACGGGTTTTTGGTACCGCGCTCTACCCGCGGATCGCGTGCATCGCAACCAACTCCATAAGGCGACGCTGCTCGAAATCCCGCTTGTCATCGGGCGAGACCGCCAGGGACACCCGTTTGCTCTCCGCGATTCCTGCCCCCATCGCGGGATGCCACTCAACTCGGGAAAGTTCGACGGCGAGAATCTAGAATGCCCCTATCACGGCTGGCAATTTGATGTACACAATGGCCAGTGTCAACTCATTCCATCGCTCACAACGGACCAGACGATGAAGGTCGATCGTATTTATGCCGGAAGTTATCCGTGCGAAGAGCAAGACCAATTCATCTGGGTATATATCTCCGATCCCGGTCCCCAAGGTGCCGGGTTTACAAAGCCCAGCGGGGCGCCTGACCCAGCTCCGCAAATTGAAAAATTCAGCGACAAATACAAACTTGCGTACTTGCAGGCGGAAATGCCGGTCAGCATCGACCACGGCATCATCGGCCTTATGGATCCTGCGCACGGACCGTTCGTTCACCAAGCGTGGTGGTGGCGCAGCCGTCACAGCATTCACGAAAAACAGAAAAACTTCGAACCCATTCCGCACGGCTTCCGCATGGCATCCCATACGCCCAGCTCAAACTCCGCTCCCTACAAGCTGTTGCGCCTCTATGCTGATGCCGACTCCATCTCAACCACAATTGATTTCGTGCTGCCCAACGTTCGTACCGAGACGATCCGAGCCGGTAAGTATTGGTTCTCTAGCCTGACGACAGTGACGCCGATCGCGCGCAATCAGTGCCGCATCGACGTTGTTGCCGCCTGGAACCTCTTTCGGTGGGTTCCCTTTGTGCCTGATCTCCTAAAATTTGTGTTCGGGAAATTCGTCGAACAAGACCGCCGCACGATGGAGATGCAAGCCGAAGGGCTGAAACATGATCCGCATCTGATGCTCATCGACGATGCCGATCGGCCGGCGAAGTGGTATTTTCAGTTGAAAGCGGCCTATTTGGAATCGAAGCGTACAGGCAGGGAGATGAAGCATCCGATCAATGGCCCCGTGACGTTACGCTGGAGAAGCTGAGAACGGATCTCAATCAGGCCTCATTCCTTGGTGCCTAATCAGAGCCCACCCGCGCTGTCGCCTATCTCATTTCCAGCGAAACCAGATCTCCAGCTCCGGTGCCGTTTGCCTTGTAATTAGCAGTGATCGCCCTATCACGCCATTCGCAAGAAAAATCGTCGGCGCCAATCAAGAGCAGCGACTTGAAATCCGCGGTGCGGAGTTTCAGGGTCCCTTGATCAGAGTGGATTGTCAGAACGGCCATAGGAGGTTTCGAGCAGTCGATCGCAACGAGCCGTCCCTTCACGAACTTGGTAGTTCGATGGTCGCCAGGGCTGTCCGGTGCTCCTGCATGTTCCGCGGCCTCACGCTTTTCTGCGTCCTGATCGAGCACATCGAAAGGAGTTTTCTGGGCTTCGTATTGGGGTTGCGTCACGCCAGTCGAGTGGGCGGCGACGCCATATTTCCGCTGCGTGGCGGCCTGCATGAGCAGGTCGCGAGCCTGGCCAGCGATCTGCGGGTTTGCGCTGGACTTCAGCCGGTCGAGCAGGGTGGTGGCCGCGTCCCACTTCCTGCCAGAAACGTAGATCTGTGCGAGGTGGAAGACATACTGCTCGTTGCGCGGACTGAGATTGATCGCCTCACGTTCGGCCTGCAGCGCCGCTGTGGTGCTCCCGCCAGAGTTGCGCGCGACCGCAAGAAGATCGTAGGCGTCGGCCAGTTCTGCATTCCATTCCAGCACCGCCTTGAGATCGAGCATCATGTTGGCCAGCCCCATCATTTCGGTGCGCCGCGCTTGCGCGAGCCGGTACTTGCCCGCGCAAACGTAATAGCGCAACCACATGTCGCGCGGGTTCAGCGAAGCTGCGTCGTTGATTTCACTGAACCCTTCCTCGAACTGATTGTGTTCGATATAGTCCCAGCCGAGAAATCGATGGGCAAGAGGACTGCCAATGGCGTTCGTGGGCAACTGCTCGGCGTCTTCGCCTGTTCTCTTTGTCGGCTTCGATTCTGCCTTCCTGTCGGCTTCCGTGGGAGTGGTCGCAAGATCGCGCAAAGTCTTCAGGCCGGCTTCGCGACGTTCAGGAATGCGAACTTGCACTGCGGCGTAGATAGCCCGGACATCCGCTTCCGGCAATGGTTTGGATGTTATTGCAGAATCTTCAGGACCGACGGGAACCGGGAAGTGGTCGGTTTGCCCGGAACGAGCAGCGGGTACGTGCCCGTCGGGGTCGATATTAGTCTGCCGGGCATCCTTGACCGCCGCCTCAAACCCGGTCTGGGCATGAAAGTAATCTTTGACCGCTTTTTCGAGCGCTGCAGCACTGACGCCGTAGGCCTGCTGAATCGCCTCTTCCACCGATATCTGCTGGTTCAGAACTAAGCCAAAATAGGCACCGGTTTCTGACAGCTTTTTCTCGTGCAGCAGGTAATGCATCACGATCCATGATTGCGCGTAGTAGAGCGTATGCCGCGTGCCCTCATTGCGCGCGGGATCGTGTTTCATTGTGAACAGGTCCGGGAGCGACAGCCAAACCTGGGCGGCCAGCAACTCCGTCAGCGACTTGGCAGGATGAGTTTCCTGCTGATTCCCGATAAGGTCTTGTTTCACCGTAGGCTGAAGTTCAGGATCCGCACCGATTTCGACTTCTCTGTTATCCATGCGCAGAGAGCTGAAATATTCCGCGAGACCCTCATCGAACCAACCTTGGGCTGGTGGATAGTTGAAGTTCAGCAACCGGATGGCGAAATCGTGCGCAACCGCGCGCCAGGGTTCGTCTTCAAAAGCGTTAAGCACGATGAAGTCCTGATCAGTGCCAGATAGGAGGAATCCCGGAACGTCGATGGGCTGACCTTGATGCAGAGGCGCGAGCTGGTAATACGACCTGTCATTCTTGAAAGCGAGAATAGTGAGAGGACGAGACTCGTTCAGGCGATCTTTGCTCAGGAGATTAGCGAATACGGCGCGCATCTGCTCGAAGCGCAGGGCGATCTCGCGGCCCTTCTTTTCGCCGGCGTCGGTGATGACGGTGTAGTGCGTGGAGTGAATTTCAAGCCACGGAGGCTCAGCCGCGTGAGCGCGAGGCGTACAGAACTGGGCGGCGAACAAGATTACGCAGAGCGGGATGGACCGGAAGCGAATCATAGCTGCCGAGCGGAGGCCTTACTAGGAAAATGCTACCACGGTCGAAAAGAAAGGCCCCGGGTGTCGGGGCTTCATACTCTCAGGTGCCCAGTACCCACACTGGGAGTGCCCTCCGAAGCATCGCCTGCCAAAACGGGATTCTAGAGATAGGGGTTTCTCAAGTTTGTGATTCGGAGCACACTCAGTCAAATGCTTTCCTGTTAATGTCCCAGAACAGGAAGCACTCCGCCTTTATAATTCCAGCTTCCTGGAATCTCATGCAAAATCGTTCTTATAGGCTCTATTCACTCATTTTCTTCCTATGGATTCCTGCCCTCTTCGCCCTTTCGAGCACATGGAGCGGGCATCTCAGGGACAACGCGGGAAAGCCTGTAAACGGGGCTGTTATCAAACTCCACTCCGCGAATGCCGGCCGGGAATACACGGCCACCACCGCAGCAGACGGCAACTTCGATTTTGCTGTCCTGCCCGCAGATCGTTATTCACTCTCCGTTCTCTTTGCCGATAGGCGCTGGAACGCGGAGTTCCCTCTCATCATCGACAAAGACAATGTAGCTGCTGCAACCCTGCATTTGACGTCATCGGGCCAGGTTATCCGGGAGACGATCGAGGCCAGCGCGAGCGGTCAGGCGGCATCCCAGGCGAGCGGCGGCGAGCACCTTTCCAGTTCGGAAGTCTCGAGCCTGCCTCTGAACGCGCGAGACTTCAGCAAGCTGTTGCTCCTCGCGGCAGGAACCATGACCGACACGAACGGCGCTGCGAATTTCACGCAGCAATTTGCCGTCAATGGCCAGCGCGGGACAGCCACCGTCTTCGCAATGGATGGATTCGATACCACCGATCCGGAGATGGGTGGCGCAACCTTCTCCAATTTCAATGTGGACGCCATTCAGGAGGTACAGTCCGAGACGGGGGTAATACAAGCCGAGACCGGACACGGAGCCGCCAGTTTCACAAATGTCCTGAGCAAATCGGGTGTGAACCAGATCCACGGAAGCATGTTTGAATTCGTGAGAAATGCGGCATTCGACGCGCGCAATTACTTTGACTACAGGGATCCGACTGGCAAGCGGCGCATTCCGCCTTTCGTAAGAAACGAATTTGGATTTACGAACGGCGGGCCAGTGGTCCTGCCAGGCATCTATAACGGGCGTGACCGGACATTCTACTTTGGGGAATATCAGGGTTTCCGCCAGGTGCTGGGAACAACCCAGGTGATTCCGGTGCCAACGGCGGACGAGCGGAGGGGCATAGATACCACCACCTATCCGGGCGACACCTTGTCCGTTCCCGTCAGTACGGAAATCGCCTCGGTGCTCAATGGTTATCCACTGCCGAACGAGCCAAATGGACCCCTGGGAGATCGCACCTATGCCGCCTCTTCGAAAGTCGTGACGCGCACCGACCAGTTCTCCATCCGAGTGGACCACAAAATTTCCGACAAAGCGTCCGTGTTGAGCCGCTTCAGCTTGAATCAAGTCACCGGGCCACTGACGAATCCCGACCAGACGGTGATCAATCCGGACTTCGGCATCCAGTTCTTCGACCATCAGCGCAATGCCGGTGTGCGCTACACGCGGATCCTATCGTCGCACATGACATCGGACACTGCGCTGAGCTACATCCGTAGCACGCCATTCTTCCCTGCGACAAATCACACCCTCCCAGGTATTGCCTATGCCGACGGTCTTTATCAACCCTACAACCAGCCAAGCGGCTCGATTTTCGGCTCGTACAGCAACCTTTATCAGTTCAAGCAGGATTTTGCCTGGGTGCACAAATCACACGATCTTATGTGGGGAACGGAGATTCGCATAAACCGTGATTCCACGATTTTTGGCGTCAATCCAAACGGAATTTACGAATTTGGTGGTGGAAAAGTCTATTCGCCGGTCGAGATCAAGTCAGCGAGTGGCACCCATGACATACATGTGGGGAACGCGTTGCCAGATTCGTTGACCGCTCTCCTTACCGCCACGCCGTACTCTTATAACGTCATGGCCGCCGCCGATATCACGCCGGTGGGCGGCAAATTCAACGAAGCAGGCGTCCGACGGGAGGCTTACAACTTCTATTTTCAGGATACGTGGAAGGCAACGCTCCATCTCACCGTGAACTACGGATTACGTTACGAGCTGAACACCCGTATCCATGAGGCGACTAAGCGGACCTCTCTGCCGATATTTACTGGTCCAGATGGCAAGACCGTGCCCTATTGGGATCGCAACGCGCACCAGGAGGTGTTCATCAATCCGCAGCCCCCATATGATCTGGATGTGAACGGCTGGGGACCGCGGCTTGCGCTCGACTACGCAGTGGCCAAGCAGACTGTCCTGCACGCAGGGGCCAGCATTGCGACCGGACTTCCGAACTTGTGGCAAGACAACTTCCTGACAGCAGGGATTCCTTATGTATTTGCGCCGTCGATCTATGCTCAGCCAAACGAACCCGTGACGTTTCACAATGCCTTCGTTCCGCTGAGCCTGCCGACCGCCTACAACGTGCAGGGGCAGCCGATCTTTGCCACTGGACGCTCCGAGGATGTCCCGGCCAATACAGTCTTCGATTATGCGAGGTTCCAAACGGATCTGAACGCGCTGGCGCCAGGAAATGTGCAGTTACTCAACATCAGCGGCATTGCGAAGAACTTCGGCAATGGTTATATCGGGAGTTGGACGGCCGGTGTCGATCATGACTTTGGCGATTTCAAATTCAATGCTTCTTACGTTGCGACCGCAGGGATTCACCTCGCTCGCGTGTATAACCCCAACAGTTACGGCGGGGCATGCCAGGGATTTGCACCCTTCACCCGGTTCGATACGCCATGTCATGCGACAGGAGGTTTCGGCCCCGAAAGTCTCATGACCAGCGCTGCGCACTCGACGTACCACGCGTTGCAGACCAGTTTGACGAAGAACTCCGCCCGTTACGGTCTCGGATTGCAAGCGAGTTACACGTACTCAAAGTCGCTCGACGATACGAGCGCGGTGCTGGGTGGATTGCTGGGGGCGTCGGGAACAATTCTGCAGACGGGACCGCAGAATCCGTGGGATCCAGCGGCGGAGAAGGGGCCGTCGACATTCGACGTCACCCACGTGTTGGCGGCGAGTGTGATTCAGGTCTTGCCGCTCGAGCGAGTACATTTTCTGCGGCCCTTGGCCCGAACCTTCACCCGAGGCTGGCAGGTTCTGAACATTACCACCCTGACAACCGGATCGCCTTTCACCGTCTTCTCGGGCATTCAGCAAACGGGAGCTGGGCTGGGCGGGGCAGATCGTCCGGACCTGGTCAGCATGCCGCAGGCTTCTACGAGCAGGCAGGTGCGCGCCGACTACTTCGGGCGGGGAAACGACAATAAGTCATTCTTCTTTGTGCCGATCAGTACTGACGAGGTTACTATTCCGGGCGGAACCGGACCGCATAGCGGACGTTTCGGCACTCTGGGTAGAAACACGTTTCGCGGCCCGGCATTTCACGGTTTCGATTTCGCGGTGATTAAAGATACTCCGTTTGGGCATCGCGGAAACGGGGAACTGGCGACGATTGAGTTTCGCGCTGAGTTCTTTAATATCTTCAACGTCGTCAATTTCGGGTTGCCGTCGAACATCGTGAACGGAAGCGGGTTTGGCATCATCAGCAAGACCGCAGGATCGTCGCGCCAGATCCAGTTTTCGCTAAAAGTCATTTACTGAAGCGGGTCTGTTCACCACGGAGACCTCCTTCGACTTCGCTCAGGAGAGGCTTCCGCACGGAGCAAAAGTGATCTCAATCCATTCCTGCCGAAATGAAAGCTTTTTACCACCTCATATCCAGGTGACATCATGAAGCGATCGTCCTTTGTGTTGCTGCTCGTATGTTTTCTAACCGCATCTTCCTTCGCAGCCGAGTTAAAGATCCTCACCAATCACCTCGGCTATGAAGCTGTAGGCGCCAAACACGCGGTTGTATTGGTTAAGGCGGGGGACAGTGTTACCAGCTGCTCGCTGAAGAACTATGGCAACGATCAGCAGGCGACGGATGTTGTCGCGAAGGCCTCGGGTCCGGTGCAGAAATGGAAGGACTGGTATTTCTGGACTCTCGATTTCGACTCATTCGAGAAGGACGGGAAGTATTACCTGGAATGCGCAACGGGATCCGGCCATGTACGCTCGTTTCCGTTTCTGATCCAGCGTAATCTGATCGAGCGGAACACGATGTCAGATGTGATCTATTACTTCAAAGGACAGCGCAGCTCGGGAGAGTTCGACAAGGCGGATCGCCATTTGAAATTCGATGGTGCCAAGCTAGGGGCCGTCGATGCGCATGGCGGCTGGTGGGACGCCACCGGCGACTACGGAAAACATTTTTCGCACCTGTCATTCTCGACCTATTTCAATCCGCAACAGATTCCGTTCACGGTCTATTCGCTGTTGAAGAGTTATGACCAAGCGAAGCTGCGGGCGAATTCGAATTTTGCAAATGGGCCGTGACGCTTGCCGCTCACAACTAGGCCTGAGTGGTTGATAGTTAAGATGGCCGTACCCTTCAGTCGCCGCTGGCGTGGTTCTGCGTAGGCACCAGCACCAGGCGCGGGCGGACCGGCGCCGGCTCAGGGCGCTGCGGTTCGCCGAACGTGCTCAGGATGCCGAAAACTGCGATGTAGGCGGCCAGAATTCCGAGGCTCACGGAAGCGATCACAGTGACGCAGAGGATGAGAGGCATTAATAGCGAAATCACGTCTTCTAAATCCCTTGGAAACAGATTCTGCTAGAGCTGGCTACCTCGTGTCGGCTGTCGCAAGTCCCGCGTTCTCAATCTACCTGCGTTGACGCTCCGCGCTGTTGACGACTAAGATACGGAGTAGAGCTGTGCATTCCTACTTTCGGGCAATTCTGGTCACCTGTCGACATTACGGAAGGTACATCACCCGGGACGCATAATGGCCATTACCAAGATCTCTGTCCGGGGCGCCCGGCAGCACAATCTCAAAAACATCAGCGTGGAGATTCCCCGGAATACCCTCACGGTTGTCACCGGTTTGAGCGGGTCCGGAAAGTCCTCGCTCGCTTTCGATACGATTTACGCCGAAGGCCAGCGTCGCTATGTGGAGACCTTGTCAGCCTATGCGAGGCAGTTTCTGGACCAAATGGAACGCCCGGATGTAGATGGAATTGATGGACTTAGCCCGTCAATCTCGATCGAGCAGAAGACCACCAGTCGCAGCCCCCGATCGACCGTCGGAACGATCACGGAAATTTACGATTATCTTCGCCTGCTCTTCGCCTCCATCGGGTTGCCGCATTGTCCTAAGTGCGGCCGCGCCATCAGCAGACAGTCCGCCGATCAGATTGTGCAGCGGGTGATGGCCCTTAGCCCCGAAGATCGGGTCATGATCATGGCCCCCATCGTCCGCGGACGCAAGGGCGAGTTTAAGAAGGAAATGGAGACGCTCGTCAAGCATGGCTATACGAGAGCGCGGATCGACGGTGAACTGGTCAGTTTGGATGACGACACAGTCATCAACCTTGATAAGCGGAAGAATCATACGATTGAAGTCGTTGTTGACCGCCTACTGGTGAAGCCTGGGATCGAACATCGGCTTGAGACGTCGGTAGGTTTAGCCATGAAACTGGCCGGCGGCCTTGTCCAGGTCGCTGTCGTGGGAGGGAAAGAGCAGCTTTATTCGGAGAAGCTGGCCTGTCCCGATTGCGGCATCAACGTCCCGCAGCTTGAGCCGCGCTCTTTTTCCTTCAACAGCGTGTACGGAGCCTGTCCCGAGTGCCACGGATTAGGAAGCAAGTACGACTTCGACCCCGCAAAGGTAATTAACGACTGGTCCAAGCCGCTGCTGGATGGCGCGTTAGGTCCCGGTTCGGCATCGCAGAACCTCATCCATCAACTGCACGTGGTCTCGTCTGCTTATGGAATTGATCTCAGCACGCCGTTCGAGAAGTTGCCAGAGAAGTTGCAAGATTTTCTGCTTAACGGCGAACAGGGTCGCGGCGGCCGCACCGGCTTCCACGGGATCTTCGGATACCTCAAGCAGAATCTGGAGGAGTCGACCTCGGAAGGCTATCGCGATTGGTTGATGGACCACATGTCTGCGACGGACTGTCCGGCTTGCCACGGGAAGCGGTTGCGGCCGGAAAGTCTGGCAGTGAAGGTCAATGGGATGTCGATTGCCGACTTCACCGCGTTGCCGGTATCGCGCGCCGTGGAGACCGCACAGGGGATCAAACTCGCGGGACGGGAAGCGGCGATTGCCGGACGCGTAATGCATGAGGTAATCGAGCGCCTGCAATTCCTGAATGCAGTGGGTTTGGCGTACATCTCGCTCGATCGCTCGGCCGCGACTCTGTCCGGAGGCGAGGGCCAACGCATTCGGTTGGCGACGCAGATTGGGTCGAAGCTTCGTGGAGTATTGTACGTACTCGATGAGCCATCGATCGGCCTGCATCACCGCGACAACGGCCGCCTCCTGAATGCCCTAGAGAATCTGCGCGACTTAGGGAACACCGTGCTCGTGGTCGAGCACGATGAAGAGACGATCCGGCGGGCAGACTACGTCGTTGACCTGGGGCCAGGAGCCGGGCGTCATGGAGGGGATCTCGTCGCGCACGGCACCCCCGAAGAGATCATGCGCGAGCCGAAGTCGCTGACGGGCTCATACATCTCGGGCAGAACGCAAATCGAGATGCGTCCTGAGCGGCGGCAGAAAAACGGTGCGGCGCTCACCATTCTCGGCGCGAAGGAAAATAATCTCAAGAACCTGGATGTCACTCTCCCGTTGGGCGTCATGACAGTCGTTACGGGCGTCTCCGGTTCGGGGAAATCGACGCTGGTGAATGACATTTTGTATCGTGCTCTGGCCCGTCAGCTCTACCGGTCGCGCGAGAAAGCTGGCGAGCACAAGGCAATCTCCGGAGCGGAGAACATCGACAAGGTTATTCGAATCGACCAATCCCCGATCGGGCGCACGCCTCGCTCGAATCCCGCCACCTACACCGGAGTCTTCACGGCGATCCGCGACCTCTATGCCATGCTGCCGGAATCGCGCGAGCGCGGGTACAAAGCCGGACGCTTTTCATTCAACGTCACGGGTGGCCGTTGCGAGGCGTGCCAGGGCGAAGGCCAGCGGCGTATCGAAATGAATTTCCTACCCGATGTGTACGTGCTCTGCGAAGTCTGCGGCGGGCGCCGCTACAACTCCGAGACGCTGGCAGTGAAATATAACGGGTACTCCATCGCTGATCTGTTGGAGATGCCTGTATCCGATGCTCTGCCGATCCTGGAAAACATTCCGCAAATCAAGCCGAAGCTGCAGACGCTCGTCGACGTTGGCCTGGGATACATTCATTTGGGGCAGTCCGCCGTCACGCTTTCAGGTGGTGAGGCGCAGCGCATCAAGTTGGCGCGTGAGTTGAGCAAGCGTCAAACCGGGAAGACCCTTTACCTGCTGGATGAGCCGACAACGGGCCTTCACTTCGATGACGTAAAGAAACTCCTGGACGTGCTGCATCGGCTTACCGATTTGGGGAATTCGGTCATCATCATCGAACACAATCTCGATGTAATTCGCAACGCTGACTGGATTATTGACCTGGGTCCGGAGGGCGGAGAAGACGGTGGACGCATTGTGGCGCAAGGCACCCCGGAGCAAGTAGCGCGCGTGAAAAAGTCGTACACAGGGCAGGCTCTGGCCGCCTATTTCGGAAGGGCAGTACCAAATTCTCAGTTGGCAGTTCCCAGTTAGAAGGACAATCTTTCGCTTGGCATCTCCTGACAATTCCCAATTCGAACCGCCGTTGAGCGGAGAAGCGTCGAATGGCAATCCGGCGCCGACCATTCCTACTTCAAACACCGCGCCGGATACATCGCTGCCAACTGAATCGGCGATGCTGTCGACCGAGAATCCGCCGTGGAATGGGTGGGATGTATTGGCGGTGGTGGGGCTGGCCGTGGTTACGATTTTTGTAGTGCAACTCGGCACCCTCATCGGTGCTCATTACCTGTTATATCCGAAGATCAAACTCAACGATCTGGCCCAGAAACCGGTTTTGGTGCTGATCTCGGGGCTCGTATTCGATAGTGCGGTGGTGGCTTACTTGCTTCTTCTGGTCGAGGGGAAATATCACCAACCCTTCTGGGGGGCGATTCGGTGGAATTGGCCAAGGCGAGTTTGGGGAACCGTGGCGCTCGGGGGAGCGACTTATTTAATCCTTGCCATGCTGGGCAGTCTGTTGCCGATGCCGAAGGATACACCGTTTGACAAATTCTTTGAAAACCGGTGGGATGCGTACCTGACGGCCATCATGGCGATGACACTGGGCCCCTTGATGGAAGAACTGTTTTTTCGGGGTTTCTTTTATCCGGTCATCGCAAGGCGTTGGGGAGCAATCTGGGGCATTTTTCTAGCGGCCTTGCCTTTTGCGCTTCTGCACATGCAGCAGTATGGGTATTCCTGGGGGATACTGCTCGTCATCTTCGGGGTTGGGCTCGTATGCGGGATCGTGCGTGCCGTCACAGGATCGGTAGCGGCAAGTTTTCTGGTGCACGCGGGATATAACGGTGCCCAGATGTTGATCGCGGTCTCCTTGACCCACGGCTTTACCCGTATGCCCAAGGGTTTTGTGGCAATGATAGCCTCGTGAGCCAGCTTCGGTTTTGTGCCCATCACTCCTGCATCCAGGTGTCCGAAAAAAGGAACACCTTGAGCCCGTCAACCACATCTAAGGCGAATTTCGGATATAGTAGGCGGAACTCTCAATGGGGGCGGAGCAGCCGCGTTTCATTTCGTTCGAGAATGCATGCAGCCCAACCAAAAGATTGTGGCCGAGACCTTGTTGTCTCCTCCGATTCTCGAGGCCATCCCTGACGCCGTTGTTGCCGTCAACCAGCACGGCGTGATTATTCAGATTAACTCCCAAACCGAAACCCTGTTCGGATACACGCGAGACGAACTGATCGGGCAAAGCGTTGAGATGCTGGTGCCGGAACGGCAACGCGCGCAACACCATCGGCATCGTGAAGATTATTATTCACGACCCAAGATCCGTCGCATGGGATCGGGCCTCGATCTGTACGGAAGGCGTCGTGACGGATCGCAATTCCCCGTGGAAATCAGCCTCAGTCCCGTATCTACGGGCACCGGCGCGATGGTGTTGAGCGCCATTCGGGACATCAGTGATCGAAAGCGGATTGAGGAAGAACTCCGGCGATCCAACCAAGAACTCGAGCACAGAAAAGCGCGTGAGTTACGGGATTCGCAGAATCGGCTGGCGTTGATCGCGGATTCCTCCCAGGACGCGATCATCGGCAAGAACCTCGACGGCATCATCACCCAGTGGAACAAGGGCGCCGAAGCGATTTACGGGTACACGGCGCAGGAGATGATTGGCCAAAACGTGTCCCAGCTTTGTCCACCGGATCGTCCGGATGAAATTCCCGGCATTCTGGAAAAAATTCGTCACGGGGAACGAGTCGAGTATTTTGAGTCAGTTCGCGTCAGTAAAGACGGCCGGCGGCTGAATATGTCGATTTCGGTTTCTCCGATTTATGACACGGACGGGCGGATCGTCGGTGCTTCTGCGATAGGGCGCAACGTCACGGCTCAGAAGAAGATCGAAGAGCAACTACGACAGTCGCAGAAGATGGAAGCCGTGGGCCGGCTGGCGGGCGGCGTCGCTCACGATTTCAACAACCTTCTGGGAATCGTTACCGCCTGTACCGAACTTCTGCGCGGACGGGTGGGCGGCGACAGTCTCGAGTATGTCGACAACATCCATGAGGCCGCAAAACGGGGCGCGTCGCTCACCAAGCAATTGTTGGCATTCGGCCGCCGGCAATCGGCGCAAGCCCAAATTCTCGACCTAAATCAGCGTCTAAAGGAAGTCGCCAAGCTCCTGAAGCCGCTCATGGGAGATGACGTCGAGATTATCCTGCCATCATCAAGTGCGAGCGCCATTGTTGAAGCTGACCCGGGACAACTCGACCAGATCGTTCTAAACCTCGCAGTCAACGCACGCGACGCTATGCCCCATGGAGGCAAGTTCTTCATTCAAACGGGAGTTTTCGACCTGGATGCGTCCTTTGCACGAGACCACTCCCCGAGCCCCGGTCGATACGTGATGTTAGCGGTTAGCGACACTGGCATCGGCATGGATGAAACCACAAGGTCTCGTATTTTCGAACCATTCTTCACCACGAAAGAGAGCGGCAAGGGAACCGGGCTGGGACTGGCGACGGTTTACGGCATTGTCCAGCAAAGCGGAGGACATATCTGGGTTTACAGCGAGCCCGGTCAAGGCACCACTTTCAAGATCTATCTGCCGAATGCGGAACATAAACTGGGCTCGAGCACGGAGACTCGCACGGAATTGCTGCCCCTCCGGCGCGACGGAGTGACCATCCTGTTAGCCGAAGATGATCCTCTTATGCGCAAGTTGACCCGCAAGATGCTCGAGGAGCACGGATACAAGGTGCTCGAAGCCGTCGATGGCGAGGCCGCCCTGGCCGTCATCGCGGCCAACTCGACGCGCATCGACCTCGCCCTGACTGACGTGGTGATGAAAGGGATGAACGGCCCTGAGTTGGTGCTACGCTTGATGGATTCGCATCCGGAGATGAAGGTCGTTTACATGTCCGGTTATACAGGCGAACTTGTGGCCCATCAGGGATTGCAGAGTGGTATTCGGCTGTTGGAAAAGCCATTCACCCGATCGGACCTGCTGAAAATCATCGATGAAACGCTGGGAAAGGCAGTTCGCCTTGCGCCCCGCTAGTTGTTGATCGTTACATGCTGCGTTGCGAACGTGGCGACGTGATTGTTGTTATCAGTCGCCTTAACCACGATGTCATGACTCCCGTTGGGGAATGCGGTCGAGTCCAGAGAGTACTGAAATCCAACGTCAGACGGTGCTCTCGGAAATGCAACCGGTATATCCGGTCGATTGATGTGATAGTCCGCCGTGCCCACGAGGTTTCCGTCCACAAACACCTGCACGTTCGACATTCCGGGCAGAGCCCACGCCCAGCCATCGACTAACACAGTTCCGCTGACGATGTCGCCAGTGGCAGGTGCGTCCGGATTTCCCATAGGAGGCAATGTGCTCGCTGCTGCCTGTTGGCTGTGCAAGGCGTAGATGGCCGCGCGCATTTCCTCCACAGTTCCCACCAGAATGAACGTATCGAATTCCAAGACTCCACCCGGTTCCCAGGTGTAAGGGCACATGGGCGTGAACTGCAAGGTAGACCCGGCATTAAAGCCCTTGCTGTTTGGAAACTGCTGTGGCGTATAGACGCTAATGCCAGTATTCGTGCTGTCGACGTAAGCACCCCATTGTTCGGTAGTCGCAAGCATGTCGCAACAGTCGGGCGGCATGACGTGCTGCGATAGGACGTCGCCGGTCCAGGGAGCACTGCCACCGTAGTAGGAAAAATTGGGAACATTGGGGTTCACATACATCACCGGCGCTTCTTGAAAAGCATCGGCATGAAGGTCGGAGCCAAAGTGCGTGATCTTATAGTGAACTTGGAAAACGCGGTTGAAACCAGGAACGACCGAAATCCACTTCTCGATGTATGCGTCACCCAGCACGGGGCTGGTGGGTCCGCCGCCAAAGTTCTCCGGCGCCCACTCGATCGGCTGAGTCTTGGTGTAGATCGAATCGGCCTGCAGCGTCGAAGCCAATACCGGGCTTCCGTTGAAAAAATGGTCGCCGGATTCAATCGGATTATAGCCCCAGAGCGGACTGTAACTGGCATTCGCGTCCCACAGAGATGTCTGGATCTGCCGCCCGGGATCGTCGTTGTTGACGTAATCGACTCCGTTTAGGCTGACTTCGACGATAGCCGCTCCCCAGGACTGCTGAAGTCCGACTCGCACCGTGTCGCTGGCAGTTTGCGTTTGCAGCACGAACAGAGTTCCGTCGTTCGTCGTTGTAATCGTTGGCGAGATCGATGGATTGACGGCGACCGCGACCTGCTGCGAATGTGACAGGGATCCGCTCGTGGCAGTGGCTTGCAATGAGAATATGCCGACGGTTGCGGATGCGGGTATTGAGATTGTCAGCGGTTGATTCGCCCCGGCAGCGATCGTGAACGGGCTCGAAGGTGTTGAGTTTGCTCCGGTGGGCAATCCGGAAATATTCACCGTGACCGAGCCTGTGAAGCCGTCCAGGGCAGCGACCGAAAGGAGCACCGCGGGACTCGTGCTGCCCAAAGTGGCGTTGATTTGAACTGGGGATAAAGTAAGAGAAAAATCCCCTACTGGCGGAGGCTGCTGGTGGTTGCTGCTGCCGCAGCCTGCGGCCAATCCCAGCACCGAGGGAATGATCCAGTAAACGACCGCCAGGAATGCACGCCGCATCGCAGAAATGCGCATCCGCGAATCAAATGTCGCACAAGGGACCACGAACGGCCCTCCAGCACGAAACAAATTCCCGGGATCGGCTACTTCACTGTGACGGTTAGCAACTGCGCCCCAGAGACAACATAATCCAGCGATGGAGTAGCGGTCTCATCCACATTCGATTCGCCGCTAACAATCATCTCCTGATTACCCCGCATGCCGTCCATCACATTCATGATGGAAATCGGTAGGGTGGGCATGACCTTGTCGGCCACGCGCGCCTCAGGATCTGCTTCGAGAAGCGAGACGTAGAGCCGATTGTTGGCGTGCTCTTTGTTTAGCAGGGCAATCGTCGAAGCAAGGTCCAGCTTACGGCCGAACGCCGGATTCGTACGGTTGACGCGGTCGAGCGTGTCGCCATCGCTCACGAGGATACGCAAGTTGCCTTTGCTGGCAGAGGTAGGAATCTTCACCGGAATCTGGCGCACCACGCGTTCGCCACGATAAGGTGCCAGCACAGTTTCCACGATGATCTGATCGCCAGGCCGAGCTTCCGTCACATCGGTGCGGGCGCTTTCCAGGCGAGCCCAGCGGCGTTCGCGAACCAGATCGAAGTCGAGCTTCACGCTGTTCACGGCGGGAGCGTTGTAGGGATTGTCGTAAATCCGCCCGAAACGCTCACCTAATGACAGGGCAGCCGCCATGGCGGCGGGTGGGCCATTTTCCGCAGGCGTAAACATATTTCGCAAGCCGACCGTCGGAAATCCCTTTACATCAATACTGCCGTTCAGCCGATACGTGATCTCTTCCCCGTATTGGTTCACACCCTTCAACGCGTTGAAGACCGTCGCCATGATGGCCACTGGGCTGAGTCTCGGGTTATTTAACACTTCATAATGAAATTCCCTTGTGCTGCCTTCGCCATGAATGGCCAGCGTCACCGGAATCATGTCCGGCTGCTTTCCAAACACGCCTAGGACCCCACTATGGCGGTCCTGCACAAAAACTCCCGCGCGTTCGGTGGTATTGACGATCTTGAAGGCGTTCAGCGGCGAGGGTAACGTGGCCAGCACCTGCGCCTTGTTCATTGCAATGTCAACCGCACCGAACTGCAGCAAGGGATGTCCGCAGGCCAGCAGCCGCTGCGGATCGATGTAAGTGACGGTGCAGGTGGCAGCGATATCCATATCGCCGCGGACTAGGACGGCACTGACCGCGGACCCGGCTTCCAGCGGTTCCGGTTGCTTCTCTTCACTGACCGAACCGGCGCCCATCACCGGCATAATTCCCGCAGAAGCGAACTGCGGAGCGAACGCCTTCACCGCGTCTTCCGAAAATCCGTTGAACACCAGCGGAGTTTCAATCGGCTTCAGATAATGGGCGAGGTCCTCCGTAGAGCCGGAAAGAGAGGTCGAGTACCCGGGAGCGGCGGTTTTTCCGGCGGCAGTCTCGACCACCGGTCTTGTCGAAGAGGCTTCCTCCGCCGGTGACTTGTCCATCGCATTAATCTCGAGCATGTCCGCGATCGGAGTCACGCCGGCGATTGGTTCTTTAGAGAACTCACCAATCCGAAATGCAAGCGCACCCGCCAGTTTGTTGTCGATATACACGGGGCTGCCGCTCATACCCGCGACCACGCCGCTATATTCCACCTTCGGTCCATGCAGGCGGATCAGGATAATGTTGCCGTTGGGGCCATTCACATTGCGCAGAACGCCCAAAACCTCAACATCCATCGGCTCAGGCTTGATACCCTGAAAAACGGTGTAGGCAACGCCGCGCATTCCCGGGTGGATCTGGTTTACCGGGATGGTGGCTTGCGTAGTTTGAGCGGACAGAATTGAAGGTAGGGATACGCCAAGAACGAAAACCGCGAGAAGAACCTTCCTCATTGTGAAGCCCCGAAGCGGACCTGGATAGGCCCAAAATGCTTAGATCCAGACCAACTGTGACTCGTTGCACCGACTGGAGGACTGTCTGGGACCGGGCAAAAACATCCCAATTGCGAATCCGTGCGTCTATACTAGCACAGGGGTTTTGCGGCTTCACCATGTTTAACCATCGTAAAGTTAATATTTCTAAACCGGTTAGCACTTTTGTGCTATGGATGGCTGTAGCCTGCCTGGCGGTGCCTTCGAGCCCGATTCCAGCCCTGTCTCAGGAGCCGTCCCCCGCTACACAAACGCCGTCCACATCGCCGGATAACGGCAAACCAAAGCAGGACGCCCCGGCAGAAGCCGGCGGGCCCACCGACAACATGGGACCCTACGCAATCCCAAAAAAGAAACCGGAAGAAGCACCACCCCCGCCCCCGCCAGTCACTCCCAAAAAGATTGAAGACCTACCTGACTACTCGCTCAAGGTGAATGTCCCGCTGGTGAACGTTGATGTGTTGGTGACACTGAAAGATGGCGGCCAATTCGTGCCCGGATTGCACAAGGAAAACTTCCGCGTTAGTGAGGATGGCGTTCCCCAGCAGATCAAAAATTTCACGGTATCGCAAGCCCCGGTAACGGCCGTGCTGCTCGTCGAGTTTGCGTCAACCAATTACGTTTTCATGACGCAGGCGCTGCAGGCCTCCTATGCGTTTGCGAACACGCTGAAGAAGGATGATTGGGTCGCGGTCGCATACTACGACATGAACCCCCACATTCTTGTCGATTTCACACAGGATAAAAGAGCGGTCTACGGGGCCATCAACCAGCTACGCATTCCCGGATTTGCCGAGACCAACCTGTTCGACGCGCTCTACGACACGCTCGATCGGCTTGATCGCGTCGAGGGCAAGAAGTACGTCATCCTGGTCACGACCGGCATCGACACCTTCAGCAAGCTGACTCTCGACAAAATCATCAAGAAGATCAAGGACACCAAAGATGTGACAATCTTCCCGATCAGCGTGGGATTCATCGTGCGCGAGTGGTGCGACGTGCATCCCGGATATTGCCGCAACGCCCACGGCATGGGTATTCCTGTCGGACACATGGATTACCTGCAAGGCGATAACGAAATGCGGACCTTCGCCGCAATGACCGGAGGCCGTGCCTACTTCCCGCGCTTCGAAGGCGAATTGCCAGAGCTTTTCGGCGACATCTCCAATGACATTCGCAACCAGTACACACTGTCGTATTCGCCGAGCAACACGAAGCTCGATGGCACATATCGCAAACTGAAAGTTGAAGTGACCGCTCCCGACGGCGGCCCGCTCAAGGTGAAGGATCAGAAGGGCAAGGACCACAAGATCGAAGTAGTTTCCCGTGAAGGGTACACCGCGAAACACACGGTGGAGTAAAGGCCGTAAATCGCCGAAGAACGGGCGACGTCAAACGGCTACGAAACTCGATCACGAGTCGAGGGGATCGGAGAAAATACTCCTAAACCGGGATAGCGGTGCCATGGGTTAGCCCAGCGCGGGATCTGGGAAGTGGAAAAAGCAGAGTCCGCCTTGGCGGACGGGACAAGTTTCGTACACTCCCGACCCTGATTTTTTTCAGCGAACGTGGAAGAGATGATCGAGCAGAAAGAACACTGCAGCCCCCACGAACACCAGCAACGCCATCTTCATCGCAGGCTCTTTATTGACCTCAGGCACTAAATCCGACGCAGCGACATAAATGGTCACCCCCGCCGAAAGCGGCAGCCCGGCGCCGACGTGATGCCGAAAGATCGCCATTATCAGCACTCCAGCTAGCGTAGATCCTCCCAACACAATCGAAGCCCCCCAAGCAATGCCGCGGCTTTGCCCACTCGCCAGCATGACTGAACTGACCGTGAAGCCCTCGGGGATCTTGTGCAGAAACACGGCGAGAAAAATCAGCCAACCAAGCCAATTCGAAACCAGGAATCCCGACGCAATCGCGATCCCATCAAAGAAGGTGTGGATCACGAGTCCGAGCAGCACCGAGTACGAATTGTGCGAGTGAACGAACTCGTCATGGTGCGTTTCTTCACCGAAATGAAAGTGTGGGGTAACCGTGTGCTCAAAAAAATGAATGATCAGATAACCCACCAGTACGAGTAGCGCCGCAGGCTTCCCTCGCATTTCGATACTCTCGGGAACCATCTCGACCAGCGCGGTGGCGAGCATGAATCCAGCGCCCAGCGCCACGAAGTAGCGCAAGTAGCGCCGCTCCCAATGCCGCTGCACAATAATCGCCCCCCCAAAGATATTGGCGGCAGCGGCAGTCAAACCTAGCAGGACACTGGTTAGGATTGGGGTCATTCGCGGGCAGCGTGATGATATCAGCCTGTAGCGCAATTCACCACGGAGGCACGCAGACACAGAGACTGAAACCTCTGCCTCGTTTGCGTGGTGATAAGAATCACCCAGAGTGCCGGATGTGCATCACATCCCCATCCTGCACGATGTAATCCTTACCTTCGAGGCGAAGAGTACCCTTAGCGCGGGCATTCGCCTCAGAACCAGCTTCCAGCAGTTGATCCCAACGAATCGTTTCGGCACGGATGAAGTGTTTCTCGAGATCCGAATGAATTGCTCCGGCGGCTTCCTGCGCCCGCGTATCAGCAGGAATCTGCCACGCGCGGCATTCGTCTTCCCCGGCAGTAAAGAAGGAAATGAGACCAAGTAATTGGTAGGTGGTGCGGATTAATCGGGTCAGGCCGCTCTCTCTCAATCCATAGCTGGAGAGAAATTCAGCGGCATCAGCATCGCTCATTTCGGAAAGCTCGGCCTCGACCTTGCCGCATATCGCCGTCGCCCCGGCATTCGGCCGGGACGCGATTTCGCTCAGCTTATGCTTCCCGACCGCTTCTTCCAGTTCTTTTCCCAGTTCGCTGGACTCGCCGATATTCAGTACATAAAGGACTGGTTTCTCACTGAGGAACATGAAACCGCGAATCCGTTTCTTGTCCTCTGGACTCATCTGCATTTCGCGTAGCGGTTTCTCCGATTCAAGATGCGTTTTGGCTTGCTTCAGCAGCTCAAACTCCTTCTCCAGATCAGGAGTCTTCATCTTCTTCAAGTCTTTTTCCAGCCGTTCAAGTCGCTTCTCGACCTGGCCAAGATCGCTGACCATCAGGTCGAATTCAACATTCCTGATGTCACGCAAAGGATCGATCTCGCCGACGTGTGGTATGGCCGGATCCTCGAAGACCCGCACGACGTGCGCCAGAGCGTCGACTTGCCGAAGATGCCCTATATACGCGCTCTCTTTCAGCGCATCCTGACCAATGGCCCCGACGTCCACGTATTCCACCGAGGTGTGAGTCAGCTTTTTTGGATTGTAGAGTGCCGCGAGTCGATCCAGTCGATTGTCAGGAACCTTGGCCACACCGATATGCGCTTCACGGGGATTGTTATGAGCTTGCGCGGAAAGGTGCGCTTTAGTCAGGATTTGAAACAGCGATGTCTTGCCTACCTGGGGCAGGCCGATGATTCCAGTTTTCATAAGAACTCTTGGGTGTTCGCTCCTGGACTGGCCGGTGCTGCGCTGATTAGGGGCGGGATCACAGCGAGCCTCAGCGAGCGTAAGAGAACCATTCAGCATAAATCATAGTGAGCCCAGGCCCAAACTGCCTCATCTGCCGTTTGGCTCCGGAGGGCGGGTGCCACGTTCGCAACTGAGGCCCTGGCGGGCGGGTTACCGCATAAGGCCCACCTAAAACTTTTTCAGGTTACGTTCAGGTGTTGGTTCTACACTGTGAAAAGTGAATTCCTCGTATCGTGAGTTCTCGTACGGACGAGATGAAGCTCCTCATTGTAGAAGACGAGACTCGAATGGCAGACCTCCTGCAGAAAGGCCTCACGGAGGAAGGCCATACCGTCACATGTGCCTCTGACGGCGGAGAGGGCCTTGCACTGGCCAAAGCTTACGAGTTTGACGTCATCATCCTCGATGTGATGATGCCCAAAGTCAGTGGCTACGATGTGGCGAAACGTTTACGGACGGACAAGGTGCACACGCCGATTCTGATGTTGACCGCGAAAGATTCGGTGCCGGACATCATCCACGGTCTCGATCTGGGTGCCGATGACTACATGACCAAACCGTTTTCCTTCGCCGAACTTGTGGCACGACTCCGTGCGGTGAAACGGCGCTCTCACTCTGCAGCCGATCCACAATTGCGGGTGGCCGATCTGATGTTGAGTCCCTCCAGCAGAGAGGTCTTTCGGGGAGAAGACCCGGTCTCACTGACACGTACCGAATACAGCCTCCTGGAACGCCTGATGTATCGCCCCGGCAAGGTAGTCTCGCGGCGGTCGCTGATCGAGTCCGTCTGGGGCTTTGACCGCGAAATTGAAGGAAATACATTGGACGCTTTCATGCATCTTCTGCGCAATAAAGTAGACCGGCCCGGGCAGCCCAAGCTGATCCACACCGTACGCGGCGTAGGTTACATGATTCGATCGGATGAGCAGTCATGAAGCGACTCTCCATTGGAGTGCGGCTCACGCTATGGTATGTGGCCATCTTTACGTTAGGAGAGTTGGTCTTTGCCGCGGGTACGTGGATGATTCTGCGCCACAGCCTCTTCGATCTGATCGATGACAGCATGGAGAGCCAGATTGACGACCTCGGAAACTTGCTCAGTAACCGGCAGAGTAGTATAACGCCCGCCCAAGTCGCCGACCAGTTGGCGTCAATCTATGGCCACGAGCATGCCGGCGACTACCTCGAGCTCTACGACGAGGGCGGCCGACCGGTTTACCGTTCCAACCTTCTGCAGACGCAGCGGGGAACATTATCGCGTCCCGACCGGGTGAATCAGCCCGTTTTCCGAACGCGAAACATCAACGGACACTATGTCCGCTTCGCCTTCGCAAAGCTCGATATCAACGGACACGCATATACGGTCGTAATCGGTGCTCCTGCCGGCGACGCCGTCGAAACCCTGCAGTTGTTCCGTAATTACCTGCTGGTGTTCGCGCCTCTATGGCTTCTGGCCTCCGCCGGGGTTGGGTACTGGATGAGCGGCAAAGCTCTAGCACCGGTCGATGCTCTGGTACGTACCGCGAGAGACATCACTGGAACCAATCTCAATCAACGACTGCAAACTCTCAAGACTGGAGACGAATTGCAGCGCCTGACGGATACCCTGAACGAAATGCTGGACAGGATCGAATCCGCATTCCAGAAAATTACCCAGTTCACCGCCGACGCCTCGCACGAACTAAGAACACCAGTCTCCCTAATTCGCACGGAAGCAGAATTAGCGCTGCGGCGGTCGCGCACGGAGACCGAATACGAGGAGTCGCTGCGTCAGATTCTTCACGAGGCGGAACGAACGAGCCAACTGATCGAGCAATTGCTGCAGGTAGCGCGTGCCGACTCTGGCCGCGAATCCTTGACCATGCAGACCTTGGATCTTACGAAAATTGTGCGCAGCACTGTGAGCATCTGGCAGCAAGTTGCTGCGGCACGCGATATCGAGTTTTCTACGAGTATCCCAGAGATTGCCATTTCCGTAATGGGAGATCAGACACTTCTGCGCCGACTCGCCGACATCCTTCTCGACAATGCCTTCAAGTACACGCCGTCGCCTGGATCCGTAAACCTGGTCCTAGAAGTTCGACAGGAAACAGCTGTCATCACAGTGCAGGATTCGGGATTAGGAATCCCCCGCGAAGAGCAGGAAAAGATCTTTGAACGTTTTTACCGTGTGGACAAAGCTCGCAGCAGGGAACATGGCGGTGTTGGGCTTGGCCTCGCGATCGCCCAATGGATCGTGTCACAGCACTGCGGCACCATCTCCGTGGATAGCCAACAAGGAGAGGGCGCGACGTTTCATGTGAACCTTCCTTTGATCGCCGTCAGCCCACCGAGCGAGGTTCTCTCAACGTAAGATTCTTATCGTCGATGGGAGAAGCAACGAATCAACCGAGTTGTCCAAATACCCGTCAACTACCGTACAATAAGGACTCCTCTTTCCCATGCCGGGATGGCGGAACTGGCAGACGCAGCGGACTCAAAAGACTGCGCGCTGTTTCGGCAAGGATCGAGTTTTCAATCCCTTCTACAACTTAGCGCAGCCGAGGCCTCACGGTCGGTGAGGTTCGGTGAGGGCTTGTTCAGCCCTGAGAGCTACAGTTCAGACACAGTCTCAGAGTTTCTCATTCGGCAATCTTTGTTCTCAGGTTTGTTCTCAGCCTGGATCGTGAAGGTCGGGACACGATGGCTGGAGGCCGCCATTCGAATCGGCACTCGGGGTCTCAAGGTGGTATGCGAGCAATATTCGCCAGGGCTACCGTCCGCATCCGAGGCACTGGCAGGCTTTAGCGCGGCGGGTTGGAGTTTCGGGATGACGGCAATTTCGCGAGCTCATTTCACGGGTCCTTGATACTTGTCCAGCCAATCGAGGATTTCCTTCACCATCTGGTCGTATGCAAGGACGGGAATTTCTCCTCCCTCCAGGACCACGTGACGCTTGTCTTTCTCAAGTGTCCCCAAAGAACGAAACATCATATTCTGCAATTCCAGCGGAAAGTAAAAGTCATAACGACCACTAACCAGTAGTGTTGGCACTTTGACTCTAGGTGCAAAGTTGAGTTCGTCCACTTCGGGCATCTTCTTTGCAGCCTCGAACCCTCCACCCAAAAGTACAGCCACTCTGATTCGGTTCTCTACTGCGGGAAGAATATTCCCCAGATACGCTCCGGTGCTTATTCCGTAGTATGCCAGTTTCTCTAGGTTCAAATCCTTCCGGGTCTCCAGGTAGTCAATTGTTCTCCCCAAGTCTTTTGCCCAGTAAATCACGTGGTCCCGGTAACGGGCCGTTTCGTCCGGATCGTCATAGGGCAGTCCGTCGCCGCGCTCGTAATGACTCTTGTAAATCGGATATACGAAGGCGCGCCCACTCTTAATGATGAAGGCGCAGCCGAACAAGTCTAGATCCTTGCTAGAGCGCTCAAAGACAGCGTCAGAGGTAGGGAAGAAAACAACGGTTTCAAAGGGTGGCTTAGAATTTCGCGGCAAATAGACATACGCGCTCATTCGCTCGTTTCCATAAGCTGCGTTAAATGTTACTTTCTGTCTCGTCCAGTATTCGCTGCTCTCTTCTACCGGATCTGTGATAGCACCTAGCGGCCCGGTATCGTAGCGGTATAGATTCTTGAGTGCTGCAAACACTTGATCAGACACTGGCTTAACTCTCGCGAAGTCGCGAAACCGAGAAGAAATGGGTTCCAAAGCGGTCTTCGGCAGCGATGTGCCCGCAATTTCCTTCACACAACGAAACCCATAAGTAGGCAGGCGGTCGAACGGAGACTGCGCATCCCCATCTACGAACATATACGGTGGTTCGTTCCACGCCCCGCCCAGAATGAAGCGCTTGTTTTTCGTAGCATTCCAGCACCATTCCTTGGCGTTTCCCGCCATGTCGTATATACCGTACGAACTCATGCCCTGATGACTTCCGACGGTTGCAAGACCTCGGCCCTCAAAATTGCTGAGCGGTACAATATCCGATGCAAGCCCTGTCCACGCGGCATTCTGCCATTGATGTGCGGTGGGCAAACTCTTCCCTGCAAATTCCGCGTATGCCGCCGCCTCGTACCAACTGACTCCCGTAACCGGATAATCGCGCTGACCCTCGGGATAGTTCCCGAGATCCCAAGTTGCCGGTCCGGGTCTCCCGTCTTTGTCCCTAAACCGTGACATGGCTTCTTGGAAAGAGAGTGTTTTACCGTTCTCGGTAAACGGCTGTTTCCAGTACTCCGGTTTGCGGTAGCCGCCAGCATCCACAAACTCTTTGAACTGCGTGTTCGTCACCTCGTAGCGGTCCATCCAATAATCTGGAAGATTGACGACAGATACCGCTTTCTCGATTCCAGGGAATTGAACGTAGACCTCTCCTCCGCGAACGCGGACCATTCCATTTGGGCCAGTCCCGGATGCTGTAAGTGACAGGTTCAGAGTCGTTCCTTCCTGAACCGCTCTGCCATTGTGCAGCGAGAAGGAGAGCACTTCCGCGGTTTGAAATCCCTGCTTCTCTGCCCTCCACCGCAACGACCCGAATGGTACGCGCAAGTGTGCGATGGGTGACCGGCCCATGTGCTCCCACGCCGCGTCGGTCGCCCGATATGGCTTCATGTAAACCTCTGCCTCTTGCGGTTCTGACTGCACAGAAATTTCCAGCGAGACTTCCGGCCACAACTTCTGCAGCATTTGGTCGCCTCGGAGCATTGCTTCCACTTTCTTCGCCAGAGCGAACGCCGCACCGTCTTCTCCCCTCTCACTGAGTCGTCTGATTTCTGGGATTGCCGTGTCGTGCGCCCAGCGTATCTGCCCGGTTCGGCGAACGTACCATCCAACCGACAATCCCAGAAAGGCAAGCAGAGCCAGCGCCGGAATTGCGATCCTCGGTTTGCGAACCATTCGGGCGAGTGGAATCGTCCCACTTGTGCCCTGACTAAGCCCTTTCAACGCAGCGAGCGCCTCGCTCATGCTCTGATATCGCTTGTCTCGATTTTTCTCGAGCGCACGGAAAATAATCCTATTCAGCTCCGGAGGCAGCGCTGGATTCTTTCTTGTTATAGGTACAGGGTCACTGTGCAGGATCGCATCGAACGTTGACGCAACCGTAGGGCCGCTGAAGGGCTGCTCCCCCGTGGCCATTTCGTATAGCACCACACCGAACGAAAAGATGTCTGTACGAGCGTCCAACTCTGCGCCCCGCACCTGTTCCGGCGACATGTAACCGATGGTGCCTATCACTACGCCCGGCTTGGTTCCCAATGTTGCAGTGGCGAGGCTGCTGTCCAACGACCAGTGGCGCTGCATGAGCTTCGCTAACCCAAAATCGAGAATCTTGGTCCGTCCGTCGCTCGTAATGAAGATGTTTTCAGGTTTCAGATCCCGATGCACGACTCCGATTTCATGCGCTGCTGCCAGACCGAGCGCGATCTGCACGGAGTAGTCGATCGCCTTACTAACAGAGATTGGGCCGCGTAAGAGTTGTTCGCGCAAGGTTCCGCCTTCCAACAGCTCGGAAACCAAATATGGCACGCCTTCATACGTTCCCATCTGAAAAATGGCAATGACATTGGGATGGCTCAGTGCCGCTGCCGCCCGCGCTTCCCGCTCGAACCGCCGAAATCGATCGGGATCATCATTCGATACAGGCGAGCGCAGAACTTTGATGGCTACATCGCGTCCGAGCCGAGGATCGCGTGCCCGGTACACTTCCCCCATTCCGCCCATGCCGAGCAGCGTCTGCACCTCATAGTCACCGAGCTTGGTTCCCGGCGGCAGAGTAACGCGGCTT
>Ga0126373_10000113_pt1 | contig 58702 bp, 42 predicted proteins | sample PanSoiMetPlot_11_FD_92545 | JGI IMG/M metagenome (GOLD analysis project Ga0126373, IMG submission 92545) | Tropical forest soil microbial communities from Panama - MetaG Plot_11 | ecosystem: Environmental > Terrestrial > Soil > Tropical forest > Bulk soil | place: Panama | collected 2016-02-17 | reverse complement strand
GAGCCCGCCTCCGCTTCACCGGTTGTCGTCAGAATGCTGTACCGTAGTCCTGCCGGTCGAGCGTTTTGCAGCGAACGGCGAACAGTGTCTTAACCGGTTGTGTCAGCCAAGGGGTCAAGCCCAGGCTGTCTTCTTTAGATCCTTGAGTTCCTGCCTCTGAGCAGTGCGCATCTCCTGCAGCTTTTCCCACTGAGTCGCGGTGAGAATTGGCTTCAGTTTTTCATCCGAGGACTGAACAACTTTTTCGAGGACATCGAGTTTTTCTTTCTTCGAGACGGCCGGATTATTCCAGTACGGAGCAAGTTCCCCAGACTCCTGTTCCAAAATCGGTTTGATTTTTGCCTGCTGTTCCTCACTCAGACCCAGCTTCGCGGTAAGGTTCTCGAGCTTCATGCTGAAATATTGGCTGGGAGCTTTCGACCAGTCAAGGACTGGTGTCGGGGGCAGAGACTCGCGTCTGAGGATGGGCAGTTCGATTGGTGTGTCCCCCCGGTTGAATGTAATTGTGTCTTTACCGACGGCGACGAGGAGGTCCATTCCAGCGGTATATTCGACGCCCCGCGCCCCATTGGGGGGCGTGTACAGAACCGTGTAGAGCGTGTCGCCCACCTTTAGTGAAACATCGTATTTGGGGTTATCACCTTCCTGGCGGCTGGCACTAGTGGGATGGGAGGTGACGGCCATGATGGTGGCGTGCTGAAACTTCGCCGATGTCTGACATAGACCAACCGTAGTCGCCAGGGAGAGGATGATTGCAGGTATCAGTTTGCGCATAGGAAACCTCGAATGCCAGAAGGTGTTCTTCCTCAGAGTCTCTGTCAAACTGAACGGATTCGGGTTTTGACAGAAAGATGCGGTGACAACCAATCGGAGAATCGATCTGTGGTAACAGGATTGTACCGGTGGGCAGCAAGACGCACTCCGCGTGTCTGAATGTTGCGAGAATTCCAAGGTTTCGACTTTAAAAGAGTTTTTCGGAAAATTCGGGCTTCCCAGTCGGCACACGTTATTTCACGGATGCAGGCGTGTCACCTGTTACAACTGACAGTTCCTTGAAGCCCATGCCTAACGTATCGTTTGCGATAATACGACTGCGCACCCGATGACCCTCAAGCGTCACGGAGACGATTAACGATCCGTTAACCCTAAGCGCTACTTCGCTGACGCTACTTCTTCGAATACTAGCTTTAAGGGAAGACATGACCAAACTGCTTGCCTTGGTCATCATAGGCCTTGCGTTTTGTTCGACGTTTTGCTCGACAGGATGTCTGCATCCGAGGATTGGTCCACAGTCGCTTCCCCGCGATCGTTCCGCATACAGCGGCTCCCTTTCCGATTCCTGGAAACAGGAAACTCTATTGAACATCGTCAAGGTGCGCTATCTCGACCCGCCTGTCTTTGTGGAAGTGGGAAGTATCGTGGCCAGTTACACTCTGGCGGAGAATGCCGCGGTTGGCGGAACAATTGTGACGCAGGGAGCCAGCAATGCGACGCTGGGAGGTTCGATAAATCTGTCCACCACGCCGACAATTACCTACACACCTTTGACCGGTAGTGCTTATATCAAGGGACTGGTCACCCCTTTATCGCCCGAAGTGCTGTTTACAGCCATCCAGAACGGACTGCCCGCCGATTCAGTCTTGCTTTCGTCATTCACATCCATTAATGGCCTGAGGAGACTAGCCATTTCCGTGAAGGCAATTCGCAGCTTCCCAACTCAAGACTTAAATAAAAAGGCCCCAGTGAGCACTCAATCACCGGGGCCCAGGAAAGGAGACGAAAAATCATACGGACAATATCCCTCGGCAGGGGTTGTGTCGTCTGTCATTTTTGCCAGTTGCAATTGTTTTGCAAGGGCCTATCGTTTCTTGCGACAACCTGAGTCGCGTACAGCTCTACAGAGCGACTAGGGGTTAGGCGTTCTGTCCAGCGGTAAAGGTCCGAACGGGATTAGCGAACTTCGGGGCCTTCTTATATCCAGAATTTACCTCTTTTCGTTGACGTGAGGAACACAATGAGAGTGTCAATGGAATCGAAAAACGAGATGGAAGTGATGGTCGTCACCGATTTAGCCGCAATTTGCAGGAAGCTAGCCGAGAATGAGGCACTTCCTGAAGCATTGCAAACGAAGGCGCGGGAATTCGTGGAGGAATTCGAGTCGCTCTTGCCATCCCGTGGCGAGGGCACCGCTTTTCAGCATGCCCGTGGCGAGCAGCTCTTGATCAAGATAGCGCGCTTCTTGCCGAGAGTGGTCGAAGTGGAGGCGAGGCCCCGCGAAACGGTGACAGGCCAGTAATTACAACCAGCACAAGGGCTCCGGATGCGGCTTCGACAGGTTTTGGTTATTACTTAAAGACCAGTGGGGGGCCAATGCGTGTTGCCTTGAAGTCGATTGTGACGTCCACCCGGTTGGCAATTGTCACGAACTTAATGCCGCCACCCAACCCGAAGTCCCTGCGATCGATCGTCAGCACCCCTTTGATCTCGCCCGTGTCTCCCCCTCCTTGTCGATCAACTGTGAATGTAAGCCCCTCGGTTTTCGAAATGCCACGAAGGGTAAAAGTTCCGGAAACATCGAAAGTGTTGGGACTCGTCTGTGTGATCTTGGTGGAATGAAAGGTTATATACGGATCCTTCTCCACGTCGAAGCAATGTTCTCCCTTCAGCTTTTTGTCCTTTGACGCACTTCCACTATTCACGCTGTCTGCCTGGATTTTGATATCGAGAACACCTGTCGAAGCATCCCTCGAGGTAAAGACCAGCGTGGCATCCCATTTCTCGAAAGCTCCCTCGAGGTCGACTGAAGACTTTACGTAGAACGTGATCTTGCTCACGACTGGCGTGATTTTGAAAATGGGAGCTGATTCCGGGGATCGCCCTTGACCTACAGAAAAGAACGCAAGGAGCGCCAGAAAGCTCAACACCACCCACCGCACGACCTGTCGCGGTTTCGTCACGGCACATTTCCTAACGTTTTGGGGAGAGTTTGCGCGAGCATGCCCGCTCGCACAACTGACAGTTTTGACAGTGTCAAAAATAATTAAGAGCTGGTGCACTTTAATGCACCATTTCGCACTACGTGGCGTGTGACCCGTTGGCTAGAGCGGATCGCTCATGGTTGGCACGTCCGCCACAAGAGTTCCCGCAGATCGCGACTCTCTTCCCCAGGAGGGCTCAATATGATCTATGAGCACAATGTTCTCAACGGTGAGCTCACTTCCGCCGACGATCGCGTTCACCTGGATCCTGGTGTGCCTCCACAAGCAGGAGTCGTGCCCCACCTTCGTATCGGGAAGCGGTGGTTCAACACGGTCTGGTTGATCCCGCTGGGCGCAGTCCTGCTGATTGCCGGGATCGCGATCAGCCACGACCTTCGAAGTTATCCCGCGGTCGAGCAGTTCATTGCTCACTACCCGGGTGCACCTGCCTCAGCGCGGGCGGTCCGCTCCGGATTCCCCGTGTGGCTGCGTTGGCAGCACTTCCTGAATCTGTTCTTTCTGATGTTCATCATGCGCTCCGGTATCCAGATTCTCGCCTCTCATCCCAGGCTGTACTGGAGGCGCGATTCGACGCCGGATACCGAGTGGTTCCGGTTTCAGCATGAGATTCCCAAGGATCGAGTCTGGACAGCCAATGATGACGCCGTGGCCCTCCCTAGTCTCGTGGGACTTCCGGGTCCTCGGTCTTCGATTGGCCTGGCGAGATGGTGGCACTTTTCCTTTGACCTGTTCTGGCTCATCAACGGAGCGATCTTCTACGTGCTCCTGTTCACGACCGATCAGTGGCAGCGTCTAGTGCCCACCTCGTGGGAGGTTTTCCCGAATGCGCTCTCGACCCAGCTGCAGTACCTATCGCTCCGCTTCCCCGCCGATAACGGATGGCTCCGCTACAACAGTCTCCAACAACTTGCCTATTTCGTCACGGTCTTCCTCGCTGCGCCGCTTGCGGTGTTCACTGGCCTGATGCTGGGGCCGGCAATCGGGAACAAGCTCGGATGGTTGGGAAGAACGTTCCATCGGCAGCTCGCGCGTTCGATCCATTCTCTCGTGCTGTGCTGGTTCGTGCTCTTCATCTGCGCCCACGTGACGATGGTGTTTCTTACCGACGCGCGAAGAAATCTCAATCACATGTTCTATGGCGTCAACTCCAATGGTGCGGAGGGCTTGTGGATTACGGCTATTGCCTTGACGCTGGTAGCGATCGCTTGGGTCTGGGCTTCGCGTTTCACCCTCAAAAATGCCCGCCTTGTCCAGCGAGTTGGGAAGATGCTGGTCGGCCATGGGTGGGCAGAAGCGTGGGACGTGTCCACTCAGTATACCGAAGCCGATATCTCGCCGCGTCTCTGGACGAACGGTGCAATCCCGGTGTCTGAAGAGTTCAAGTCACTGTTAAAGAACGGATTCAGCGAGTACAAATTGCACGTGAACGGCCTGGTCGAGGAGCCCAGGGAATTCTCGTACGCGCAGATCAAGGCGATGCCGAAGCAAGAACAGATTACTTGCCACTTCTGTGTGCAGGGTTGGTCGGGTGTGGCGAAATGGGCCGGCGTGCCGATGCGGCACGTCCTGGACCTCGTGAAGCCGAAGCCGGAGGCGAAGTACGTCGTTTTCTACTCTTTTGCCGAGGGCGCTGAAGGTGGGCGCTACTACGACGTGCATCGCATTCACAACATGCGACATGAGCTCTCGCTGCTCGCGTACGAGCTGAATGGACAGACCTTGACCGTCCCCTACGGAGCCCCCTTGCGGCTGCGGTGCGAGAACGAGCTGGGGTTCAAGATGGTCAAGTGGATCGAAGCCATAGAATTGGTGGAGAGCTTCGAGCACCTGGGTGCGGGACAGGGTGGCTACCACGAAGACCACGAATTTTTCGGGTACCGCATGCCCATCTGACGGGCCGTCCTTGCGATGCAGTTCTTGGGCACGAGGAAATCCCGACGCTCGCATTACGGCATCAGCCAGGTTCTCATTAGGGGTTGTTCACCGCGCGGAGCGAACCCACCTGTACATTCTTACAGTTCCACAATCTCGCGAGACGTGTGTTAATCGACGTCAACACATTAGAGGATGGAGCTCAAGATGGCCTCATCGAAATCAAAGAACGAAATGCTAGTAATGGTTTTTGATTCACCTATCTGAAATCTGCAGAGAGCTCGCTGATTCTTACCGAGAGTACTCGAAGTTCAGGCAGAGCCTGCAATAGCACCAAAAGAATGATTATTGGCATTCTGCCGCTCGCTGCTGTACGGACAGGCGGCTGTGGGTCACGTCTTGTGGGCCACGTAAGGAGGAGCGAGCCGCACTATATGGCAACCGAAAAAATCAATCTTCTCGACGACCCTCCTGATTTCTCAATCGTACTCGGTGGTCCACTCTTTCAACTCCTTCGCAGAGCACATCTCGAGGGAGATCATCTGGAACTGTTATATCGTCGGCTGATCTTTTTTGTAGGGATAACATGGCTGCCGCTTTTCCTCCTGGCTGCTGTTGGCCCGTTTGCCGGGAGCGTTGGCCGGCTTGATTTTCTGCGTGACATTGAAGTCCACGCGCGATTCCTGGTTGCTCTTCCGGCTTTCATTGTGGCCGAGTTGCTTGTGCATTTACGCATGCTGCCGGTGGCGCGGCGCTTCGTCGAACGGCGCATCATCCTGTTGGAGGACCTTCCCCGTTTTTACCGTGCAGTAGAGTCTGCATTCAGTCTGCGCAATTCCATTCCGTTAGAGCTTGGTCTGTTTGCCGCGGTTTACACTTTTGGACTGTGGTTCTGGCACGGTCGTTTCGGAATTGAGGCCGCCACCTGGTATGCCCTGCCCGGCGGGCGTTGGCACCTCACTGCTGCCGGTGTCTGGTACGTTTTTGTAAGCATTCCGATCTTGCAGTTCATGCTCCTTCGCTGGTATGTGAGATTTTTCATCTGGTATCGCTTCCTCTGGCAGGTCTCGCGAATACCCTTAGACTTGATTCCGACACACCCGGATCGAGCTGGAGGCCTCGGCTTCCTCGGAGGCCTCTCCTATACGTTCGGCCCTGTTCTCTTCGGTCAAGGTGCGATGCTCGCAGGCCTGATTGCCAGTAACGTCCTCTATCATGGCGGAAAGCTGCTCTCATTCAAGCTCCAGGCGGGCAGCTTTGTGGTTTTCTTCGTCTGCGTAATCTTTGGCCCTCTTCTCGTGTTCACCTCGCAGATGGCTCGCGCAAGAAGAAAAGGATTAGCCGAGTACGGATTGCTCGCTCAACAATATGTCGCGGACTTCAGGGAAAAGTGGATTGGCGGCAGGGGTGCCAACTCGGGGGAGCTCCTCGGAACGGGCGATATTCAGTCACTCGCAGATCTGGGCAACAGTTACACCGTGGTCCAGGAAATGCGTATGGTTCCTTTCGGACTAAAGGACGTATCCCGTCTGGCGGCTGCGACTGCGGCTCCCATGGTGCCGCTGTTGCTTCTAGTCTGGTCGCCTGAAGAAGTCATCATGCGAGTCATGAAGGTTGTGTTCTGAAGGGCGTGCGGTTAGCTGAAGTTAGCGGCGAACGCTCTATAACATCGAGTTGCTAAATTGCGCCATGCTCAAATGGCTGCTCCTCGTCTGTCTCATTCTGGCCGCGCTCCGCTCCCCTAATCTGGGATACGCCCAATTCACAGAAGCCCACAACTACGACAATACGCCCATTGGGCTCAATCAGTTCGAGCTTGCGTATGCCTATGCTCACGGGGACGCTTCGATTGATACTTCCCTGGTTGTTCCGGGCGCAACATTCAACCTGAATCAGGGAACCATTTCCTACACTCGCTATTTCGGCGTGCTTCGCCGCTGCGTTTGGGTAGAAGCCAGTATTCCGATCGCAGGCCTCGGCGGATCGGTGAGCGGCACGATCGTCCAGAGCTCCACCACAGGTATTGGTGACTCCAGCTACGCATTGACTATGCTTTTGAAGGGCGGCCCAGCCCTCAGTGTAGAGCAGTTCGCAGATTACAAGCCGACCACCACGGTGGGGATGAGTCTGACGATCAGCGCGCCCACTGGCCAATACAACTCGAATAAGCTTCTCAACCTTGGGTCAGATCGCTGGTCGTTTAAGCCGGAAATCGCTCTTTCGCATCCGTTCGGGCCTGCGCAAAGGTGGGAATTCGACGCCTACGCCAACGCCTATTTCTTCACCGACAACACCACCTATCACGGAGTACAAATTCTGCGACAAGAGCCGCTGCCCGGAATCGAAGGACACATTAGCTATTCCCTGATCGACAGCCTCTGGGCCTCTTTTGATACCCGCTACTCCTTTCGTGGCTCCACTTTGGTCAACGGACAGAATCAAAACAATTCGCAACAAAATTTCATTTTGGGAACCGAAGTAAACGTTTCGCTTAATCGCCATGGCTCTCTGGTGTTCGAGTTCGACAAGGCACTAGTGCACGAAAATGGTCCAGCCTTGACCGGCTTCGCCGTCAAGTACAACTTCGCATGGGGGAAGGGGTACTAGGGGACCGCCGCCGACCGCGCGCGCGGTTCGAGAAAAAACAATTCATCGTCGCTAACGAGATTCGCGTACGTGCTGACGCGCACACGTCGGCGCGATATAGGAACTTCGAAAGAAGCTGGAGCATCCGGGAGGTATAAATGCGCAACGACGAATCCCTGATCGGCAAGCTACTGCGGACACCTAAGGCTGCTGCGATCGCTGGAATGCTTTTTTGTGTTTTGCTGATCACCAGTCAAATGCTGGTGTGGATTTCCATTCCTGTCAGTGCCGCTGCGACGGACGTCATCAGTCATTCAAAAGCAGTCTCGCTTGCTTTGAACTTGCTGCCGTTTGCCGGGATCGCTTTCCTTTGGTTCCTAGCCGTGGTCCGCAATCGCCTGGGCGCTTTAGAGGACCGGTTTTTCGCTACGGTTTTCCTGGGGAGCGGATTGTTGTATATCGCGATGACGTTTACGTCGGCTGCACTTGCGGGTGGACTTATCCGGGTCCTACTCAGTACTCCCGGAAGTCTTATACAAACGGGGGCTTACTTGCTCGGTCGCGCCCAAATCTACCAAACAATGAACGTGTACGGGATCAAGATGGCTGGTGTGTGCATGTTCTCGACCTCTACAATCTTGCTCCGAACCAACATTGTCCCACGCTGGATTGCATTCCTCGGTTATGGCTGGGAGCAGTTCTCTTGCTGAGCATAGGAATCATCGAGTGGATTCCGCTCGCTTTTCCAGTTTGGGTGTTCTTGGTTAGTGCTGCCCTATTGCTTGAAAAACCATCCAGGGTTGCCGGACCGGGCAACTAAGTCCCGGATGTCTCATCGGCATCAGAGCTGGAATCGGCTAACACTTCCAAAACCTTCAGCAATGCGAGCAGCTCATAGCGAGAAAACGCTTGTCCATCGTGCTGGCGAGTGCAGACAAGCAACCGGAGCCGGTTTTGGCTGGATGCTAGCTCTATTTGTCTATTGGGTCGCCTCTCCTCGAGTCTCCTCCAACTCCGCTCGTAACCAATCATCCAAATCATGGCCGTCTGTTCGCCCGTGCTGCTCATATTAGCTGGTACCAGAGCGGTATGAGTCCGGCCAAACCGGCCCTTGTGCTTCCAGTGCTCGCGCCGAGGGACTGACAGACCACTCGACGAGCGACGACGAACGGCAACAAGGGCCGGGGCCAGAGAACAACTGCCGGGGTCGGACGAAAAGAGTCTGTCCGGGGTCCAGGGGCGGAGCCCCTGGTGGGGTCCGGTGCGAAGCCCCGAGGTTTCCCCACCTTTGGCGAGCTAGCAAGAGACTACCTGCACGTGGAACTCAGTGCCGATCAAACCGATGCCGCGATCCCGAAGGCACATTCAACCGTCGCCACTTATCGGGGCTATATCAGCCGGCACATCCTACCCAGGTGGGAAACAGTACGGACAGTCGAGATGGAACCGGTTGCCATCCAGAAGTGGTTAGGCGAAATGCACCGACAATCCGGGCTAGCGAACCCTACGCTGGTGAAGATTCGCAACGTGATGGTCGCCATTTTTAAGCACGCGCAGCGGTATGGCCTCCTACCGAGAAGCCAGGATGCCAACCCCATGCTCTTCGTGCGGCAGTCGTCCGTCAGCGATTACGAGCCCGTAGTACTCACGCTCGCGCAGTGCGTTGACATTTTGGCGAATCTGACTGGCATGCACCGGGTGCTCGTGTTGGCAGATGCGGCCACTGGACTTCGCATCAGCGAGCTCTTGGCGTTGCGGTGGTCGGACGTCGACCGGGCGCAGTCGTGTATCCGGGTGGCCCGCGCGTACGTGTACGGCAAGTTCGGGCCACCCAAGAGCAGAGCATCGAAGAAGCCCGTTCCGATGCATCCTTTGCTCGCCGAGTCCCTCGAGCAGTGGCGCAAGGAGACACCTTACGCAACCAACGACGACTTAGTCTTTCCGAGCTTCCGGCTAAAGGGAAGAAAGCCACCACGCGCAAACATGCTGGTGGCAGACCACCTTCGGCCAGCTGCTCGAAAGGCGGGGATCGGCGGGCCCGTCGGGTTCCACACCTTGCGTCGCACGTTGGCCAGTGCCCTAGTTGCAAAAGGAAGTGATGTTCGACTCGTTCAGGAGTTGCTACGACACTCGAGCCCGCTGATCACCCTCGACGCCTATGCTCGTTCCATGACGCCAGCGAAGATTGAAGCTCAGGGTTGGGTGATGCAGCAGCTAATGGCTGGTGATTCGAACTCTGACCTCGCGAGAGCAAAACTCGCGAGCACGCAAACAATGTAAAAACCCACGATCCGTTACTGTGGGTTGCAACCCATATTAGTTGGAACTGAGGAGGATGGCTAAAGTGCTGAAAAGAATGGTGGCCAGGGACGGAGTTGAACCGCCGACGCCAGCCTTTTCAGGGCTGCGCTCTACCACCTGAGCTACCTGGCCATTCCGGAAGAATCTTCGCCGGGCTTCACCCGATTTCACAGCGTAAGCAGCAAGGGCTCGCCGCGCAACGCGAATACGCTCAGCGCTGCGAATCATTCGGATTATATCAATCACTCACCAAACGCTCAACGGGGCGACGACGCGGGTGGACCGAATTCGTCGAACACCGCATCATCCCAAAGCCGCGGAAATAAGCAAGACAGAGCACAAGACTCGCTGCCAAGAGAATCGGAGGAGAATTCCCGAAAGAATTCTCCCGTTTCCCTGCACTTCGCCTAGCGTCCGGCTGCGCCTCCATGCTGTTCCAGCCACGAACGCAGTTGCGGTGACTGCTGCGCCTTCAAATCGACGCAATAGTTCATCCGCTCCACCGACTGCTTTAGCGTTCGCTCGGCTGTGGGTACCTTGTGGTCAGCGAAAAATTGTCGCGCTTCGTCCCGCAGGCGGGCATCGCAAAAGGCGCCGGTCGCAGCGACCACTTCACCACTCGTGAAACCTCCGCCAACTTTTTCGATGTCGCTCCAGTGGGCGCGAACAAAGTCCCAGGCCAGCTCGGTTCCCGCCGGATTTCGCATCACCGCCGAGATCAGGCCGAGCGAGTCCTGCGACCGCACTGCCGGCGATACTGCCAGATCCAACGTGCGCTCCAGAAGCTTCGGATCGTGGAAGCGCGACAGTGCTCCAAAATACAGGTAATACTCTTCGGGAGTTGCGTTCTTGTTTTTCGACTTCTCCAGGATCCGGTCATACAGCGCGGTGTCGCCCTGAAGCGCCGCCAGGCTGAACGCCGTAAAAGCAACCGTATGATCGATTGACGACGGGTTGTTGAGCGCCTCTTCGGTGAGCTTTCGCGCCTCTCTCAAGACTCCCGGATCCTTCCCGGCGTATCCCAGCGAGTACAGCACGCGCGCCCGCATCTCCTTGGTCTCGTCACTCTCTCCCGGCTGCGGACTCCACCCGAGTTGCTTAGCGGCAGGAGTCAATAACTGTCGCACCCAGCGCTCATACTCCGGCCGATCCTGCTCCGTGACCAGTTGATCGCTGATGTAGTCGAGCTGTGTCGTCACCTCTTCGAGCACCGCCCGCGTCCGGTCAGACTGTAACCCCTCGGCCAGCGCCAGGTAGTCGCCGATCCGCTGCTGCCCCACGCGCACGGCCGTCCACGAATCGCTCAGCAACATGATTCGCTCCGCTGGAGTCAGGTCCCTTTCGATGTCCCGCCCCATGGCGCGCATCGCGTCGGCCGAGTACCCCGAGCGGTAATAACCATGGGCGCCGGCGTTCACCATCACCCACGGTCCGCAGCCCGCTAGCTCGAAGTTCTCCTGCTTCTTCGTCAGCAGCACGCACTTTGAAGGCTCGCTGCCTTTCTCGCTTCCCTCTTTCATGCAAACCGGCACCTGCCACATCTCATTGTTCGTGGCGTCGAACAAGCTGCGATCATAGAAGTACCGCCGCTGCGCCAGCGACGCCGTGGTGTTTCCGCTCACGCACCGCGTCTGCACGCTCACCATGGGAGCGCCCGGCTGTGTGACGAACGTCGGCATCACCTGGTCCACCGGTTTCTTCGACACCACCGCCAACGTCTTCCAGAAATCCCCCGCCGTGGCGTTCCCGTAGGAATGCTGCTTCAGATATTCATCCACCCCCGCGCGGAAACTCTCCGGCCCCAGATACGCTTCCAGCATGCGCAGTACGGCCGCCGTCTTTCCGTATGCGATCCCGTCAAACAGCTCCTGGATCTGCGCCGGTGTTTCTGCCGCCTGGTGAATGGGACGCGTATTCTTCAGCCCGTCCACATTCAAGGCGCTGTTGGTGTCTTCGACGTCATCGAGATCCATGTGCCACTCGGGCTGCAGGACTCCGACCGCCTTGCTTTCCATCCAGGTTGCGAATCCTTCGTTCAGCCAGATGTCATCCCACCACTGCATGGTTACCAGGTCGCCGAACCACTGGTGCGCCATTTCGTGCGCGATCACCGTTGCCACTTCCTTGTGCAGTCCAACCGACGCGTTCTTGTCATCCAGCAACAGCACAACTTCGCGATAGGTAATGAACCCGGTGTTCTCCATTGCACCCGCGGCAAAATCGGGCAACCCGATCATGTCGAGCTTCTCGAAGGGATACTTGATGCCAAAATACTGGTCGTAGTACTTCATGCACCGCTCGGCGATATCCAGCGCAAACGTTGCATTCGGCTTCGAGCCCGGCGGGCCCCACACGCGAATCGGAATTCCGTCGGCGCTGCCTTCGATGTATTCGAAGTCCCCCACCGCCAGTGCCACCAGGTATGACGACATCTTCGCCGTGGTGGCGAACTTCACCGTGTGCTTGTTTGCCGTCGGGCCGGGCTCATCGGAAATTACTTTTCCGTTCGAAATCGCACTCAATCCCTTGTCGGCGATCACCGTGATGTCGAACGTAGCCTTGTAAGCCGGCTCGTCGAACGACGGAAACGCCCGCCGCGCATCGGTCGCTTCAAATTGCGTCACTGCGTACTTGCGCCCATCTTTGTCCTTGCCCAGGTAAAGTCCGCGCAGTTCATCATTGAGAAGGCCGGTGTACTGGATCCGGATGGTCGCGGGCCCCGCAGCCAGGGGCCTGTCCACGGCCAATGTAGCCATCTCCTTATCTTTATCGAGCGTCACGCGCGCGGTTTGGGTCGTGCCTCCGCTCGCGATCGTCGTCTGCTCGAATTGGATCTCCGCCGAGTTGACCACGATCTCCGCCGTCGGCTTCAGCACCTGGATCTGGATCGTCTCCTGACCCGCAAACTTGTCCGTCGTAAAGTCCGGCGTGAAGGTCAGTTGATAATTTTTCGGGACGGCCAACTCCGGCAGCCGCTGCGCTTCTGCCAGGCCGGCCAAGCTGGCCAGAGTTGCCCACAGGATTAGAGCTCTTTTCATGTCTACCTCAGAGGTAAGAATGTAAGCGCGCCCATCACGAGTTGAAACACCAGCGGACGCGCCTGCGGTGTGCCCCACGCACACCCTTGCCGCTACAACTTACAGTACGGAGCTTCAGCCCCAGCGGTTCACTCCATTTCGCCCGAACCGCCCGAGCCCACCAGCACTCCGTTCAGAACTGAAAACGCACATCGATTGGATGCAAACCAGTAGGCCACCTCGCGATAATCTGCCGCTTCAAACACCGCCAGGTCCGCATCTTTTCCCGGCTCGATCGAGCCCTTTCGATCCTGCATCTGCAGCGCCCACGCGCCATTGATGGTTGCCGCCGAGACCGCCTCTGCCGGCGACATCTTCATGTGCGTGCATGCCAGCGATAGCACAAACGGCATACTTGCCGTCGGAGAGCTCCCGGGGTTGTAGTCCGTGGCCAAGGCAACGGCCGCCCCCTCATCGATGAACCGCCGCGCCGCCGCATACCGCTCCAACCCAAGAAAGTAATTGGCTCCGGGCACAAACGTCGCCACCGTGTTGGTCCGCGCCAGGTGCTCCAGATCGCCATCACTCACGTGATCCATGTGGTCGAGCGAAACCGGCTCATGCTGCAAAAGCGGCACCAGCGCCGTTTCCGTGAGCTGCCCCACATGCGCGCGGACCGCCAGCCCATGCTTCCGGGCCGCCGCGAAGATCTGTTCGGTTTCTTCCCCGCTGAATGCCCCCCGATCACAAAAAACATCTACAAACTGGGCGAGCTTCCGCCGCGCGGCCGCCGGCACCATCTCCGTACAGACGGCCTCCACATAGTTTTGTGAGCGCCCCTGGAATTCTTTTGGGACGACATGCGCGCCCAGCAGCGTCGCAACCACCGTCCCCGGCCACTCCGAGGCCGCCTGCCGGATCGCTTCCAGCGACTTCAGCTCCGACTCCACCGTGAGCCCGTATCCCGACTTCGCTTCCACCGTCGTCGTGCCCTGCTCCGCCATCTCGCGCAGCGCATCGAGCACTTTTTCGGCCAGCAACTTCTTCCCTGCCGCCCGCACCGGGTCTACGCTCGACCGAATCCCGCCGCCCGCCGCCGCAATTTCTTCGTAGCTTGCTCCCGCCGCTCGCTTCTCAAAGTCCACCAGTCGCGGATTGACGAACGCCGGATGCGTGTGCGAATCGACGAACCCGGGCAACACCACCTGCCCTTCGCAATCCACCTCGATCACCCGCTTGCGATTCTTTTTGATCCACCGATCGCGCAGTGCATCTTTCGACTTGCCCACCGATACGATCTTCCCGCCCATGCACATCACCGCCGCATCTTCGACGATGCCCAACTCGCGCAGGTCCACTCCCCGCCGCGGCCCCTGCCTGTCAGAAGGCGCCCGCAGCGTTAAAAGCTGGCCGATGTTAACCAGCAGCAACGCCCCCGAACCCACGCTTGATCTCTTATCTCGATTCAAGTTATTCCAACGGAAGAGCATCCAAGCAGCTTACAAATACCGGCACTACCCAAGCTCACGTAGGGGCGGGTGCCCTCACCCGCCCAGCCGAGCAAAGCTCAGCCGACTTATGAGGATCTACTTTGTACCGCCGACGACGACCGAGAGCCGACGACCAGCCAACGACCAGCGACTAACGCCCAACCACGCCCTTCCCCATCGGCACCTTCACGCCCTTCTCCTGCGCAAACGCCTTCGCTTCGTCATACCCGGCATCCACATGCCGCAACACTCCCATGCCCGGATCGGTGGTCAGCACCCGCTCAATGCGCTTGGCCATCATCTCCGTACCGTCGGCAACGGTCACCTGCCCGGCATGCAGCGAATAGCCAATACCCACCCCGCCGCCGTTGTGCACCGACACCCACGACGCGCCCGCCGCTGTATTCACCAGCGCATTCAGAATCGGCCAATCCGCCACCGCGTCGCTGCCGTCCTTCATGCTCTCGGTTTCGCGGAACGGCGATGCCACCGAGCCGCAGTCCAGGTGATCGCGCCCAATCACGATTGGCGCCTTGATCTTGCCCTTCTTCACCAATTCATTCATCGCCAGCCCGAACTGCGCGCGCTCCCCGTAGCCCAGCCAGCAGATCCGCGCCGGCAGTCCTTGAAACTTGATCCGTTTGCGCGCCAGCTCAATCCAACGCCGAAGAATGCGGTTGTCCGGAAAAAGCTCCAGCACCAGGTCGTCGGTGACCGCGATATCCGACGGCTCGCCCGACAGCGCCACCCACCGGAACGGCCCGCGCCCTTCGCAAAACAGAGGCCGGATGTACGCCGGCACGAATCCCGGAAAGTCATAGGCGTTCTTTACGCCACGCTGGAAGGCGAACGTCCGGATGTTGTTGCCGTAATCGAATGTCACCGCTCCCATCTTCTGCAGCCGCAGCATGCCTTCGACATGCCGCGCCATCGCGTCCAGCGACTTCTCCTCATACGCCTTCGGATCGCGCTTTCGCAGCTCCAGCGCCTCGGCCAGGCTCATGCCGTTCGGCACATAGCCGTTCAAAGGATCGTGCGCCGACGTCTGATCGGTCAGAATGTCCGGCACCACGCCCCGCTCCGCCAACTCCGGAATCAAGTCGGCGCAATTCCCTACCAGCCCGACCGAGACGTTCTCCTTCTTCCGCACCGCGTTCTTCAGGATGCGCAGCGCCTCGTCGAGCGTGTTCACCATGAAGTCGCAATAGCCCGTCTTCAGCCGCTTCTTGATGCGTTCCGGATCTACATCAATCCCGAGGAATGCCGCGCCTGTCATGGTCGCCGCCAGCGGCTGCGCGCCGCCCATGCCCCCCATGCCGCCCGAAACGATCAGCTTGCCCGCCAGATCGCCGCCAAAATGCTTCTCGCCCGCCGCCGAAAACGTCTCGAACGTCCCCTCGACGATTCCCTGCGACCCGATATAAATCCACGACCCGGCTGTCATCTGGCCGTACATCATCAGGCCCACCCGCTCCAACTCGTTGAACTTCTCCCAGTTCGACCAGTGCCCCACCAGGTTCGAGTTGGCGATCAGCACCCGAGGAGCATATTCATGAGTCTTCAGCACGCCCACTGGCTTGCCCGACTGCACCAGCAGCGTCTCATCGTTCTCCAGGGTCTTCAGCGTTGCGATGATCGCCCGGTACGCCTCCCAACTCCGCGCCGCCCTCCCCGTTCCCCCATACACCACCAGGTCCTGCGGCCGCTCGCCGACTTCTTCGTCCAGATTGTTCATGAGCATGCGCATCGCAGCTTCCTGCTGCCAGCTCTTGCAGGTGATCTGCGAGCCGCGCGGCGCACAAATCGGCGTGTAGGCTGCCTGGGCAACCTCAGTATCAACAGACATGCCTTCTATGGTATCGGCTGAAGTGGAAGACGCGCAATTCCAACTAACAGCGGAAGGTGCAGCCGCCCCCGTGTAGGGGCAGGCCGTGTCGGGGCAGGCCGTGTCGGGGCAGGCGCCTCGCCTGCCCAGCGAAGCGCCAGCTCCGCAGACCTCCCGCATCCTCCACAACTAATTACTGATAGCTGAAAGCTGATAGCTGAACGCTGGGACCAACTACCAACAACCCTCCCCTACCAACTGCTATAAGTCGTCCCATCCGACGCAGACTGGCTCGACGCGCTGTGCACATCCACGATTCCCGGCTCCTGCTGATCCACCGCCATGAGCGTATCTTCCTGGTCGGTGGCCCAATTCGTAGCCCCGGTGAACGGGTCCGGTGGAATCACGCGCAGATACCCGGCCGCTACCAGATCATCGAGCGACTGTGGGGCCTTCTGCTTATCCAGCGTGTATTGCGAAATTACCTGCCGCAGCGTGAAGAGATCCTGCCGCAACACGGCTTCCTTGGCGCGCAGTATCGAGCGGTTGTAGATGGGCACCGCGATCGAGAGCAGGATCAGGATCATACTGATCACAATCATCATCTCGATCAAGGTAAAGCCGCGGTTCCGGCCGGTTCTGCTCGCTCGTCCCATTTACCAATCCTTGTACTTCGTACCGTCCAGCCCCGTGTCTTCCGACTTGCTGAAAACGTCGAATACGTTCTGCCCGCCCCAGGAATCCGATGTCGGATCGTCCTGCATCGAGCGCATTCCCCATTCGTCCTTGCCCGTCATTGGATCGATTGGAATCCGGCGCAGAAACCGCAGCTTCTTCCCGTTGGCATCCACGCCCTTGACCAGCGTGTCCATATCGGGCGGGTACCCTTCCGAACCCACCTTCACCTGGAATGCTCCTCGATCCGCGGCATCTTTGTAGCGGTCAATTGCGTCCCGCATCATCCACAAGTCATAGCGCAAGTCGCGCTCCTTCTCGCGCTTGATCGACACCCGCGCCAGCGGCAATGCCATCATCGACAGGATCACCATGATGGCTGTCGCCACGATCAGCTCGATCAGCGTGAATCCCGCTGCCCGGCGCCGCCTCATGAAATGTGAACTGCTCATCGTGGTCTGCACCTGCTATTGGATGGTGACTACGGCTTGCGCCCCGTTCACCGCGATTGCCTGCATCGAAGGATCGCGCGCTCCGCCTCGCGTAATCGTGAGCGGAGCTTGGCCCGGCGACTTCGCCATGAAGGTCAGCGTCACCACCGATCCTTGGCCCGATACGCCGCCCGCCCCCGGCGGCCGCGTCGCCGTAATTTGCACGCTGCCCGCAGTCTCATCCTCGCGATGCACCAGCGCCACCGCTTGCCCGTCCTGCGACAGGAAGCCGCCATTGGACACGTTGATCAGCTGCAGCTTGGCCGGGTCATACGTCATCTGCAGCGGAACCGAAAGCACGTTCTGTGCTCCCGAAATCGCAATATTCACCGTGAACGTCGAACCCTTGGCCGCGCTAATCGTGCCGGGATCGAAACTGAAACTGGGCGCCCCCGTTGCTCCCTGCGGTGTCGCTGTCGCCGCATTCGGTTGCGCGGCCGCAGGCGGCGCGGGAACTTGCCCGGCCGGGGCCGCATTTTGCGCCGGCGCGGGTGGCGCGCCTGCATTGCCTCTCGGCGCCGCCGGCTGCTCCGGCGCGGCCGGCTTCGAGCTCACGGGCCGCAATTCAATCGCGTTCGCCGTGCCGACCGCGATCTCGCGCTGGTTCAGTTCATTGACGTCCGGACCGCGCACGATGTGCGGAATCAGCGCAAACACAATTTCATTCTCCGAGTGATCGGTCTGCGTCTGCGAGAACAGGTACTTCAAAATCGGAATGTTCGCCAGTCCCGGGATGCCCGTCAGGTTCTTGGTCTGCTGATCTTCCAGGATGCCGCCTACCAGGTTGACCTCGCCTTCCTTCAGCCGGATCTCGTGCTCGATTTTGCGCTGTCCGATGACCGGCTGTTGAATGCCGCCGATGTTCTGCGTCGAGGTCACCGAAGAAATATCGATCGACACTTTCAAGGTCACTTCCCGGCCCTGGTGTACCCGCGGGGTGATGTCGATATTCACGCCCACATCGAGGTATTGGAACTGTGTGTTCACCAACGGGTTAATACCCACGCCGCCAATGCCGGGCTGGAATGAACCGGTCGCTACCGGCACGCGGTCGCCAATCTTCAGCGTCGCCTTCTGCCCGTCCAGCGCGCGGATCTGCGGGTTCTGCAAGATCTTCGTATCGCTGCTGGTCATCAGCGCGGTGGCGGTGGCCGGCGGGATGGTCACCGTGAAGTCGGTCGCATTCAAATTCCCCAGCGCATTCAGGTTGATCTGGTTCGGCGTGCCGTTCGCCGTGCTAATCGTGCCCGTGTTGCCCGCGCCCGTCGTGCCCGTGGTGGTCGTAGTATTCAGGTTATTTTGCAGAGCCACAGTTGCGCTCGTCGGCGGGCTAATTCCCAACGTCTTGGCGCGATCTTTGCTCACCTGCATCACGGCCACTTCGACGATCACTTCCGGCTTTGCCTTGTCCAGGTCGTCCACCAGTTTCTGCGCCAGCGCAATCTGGTCCGGGGTGCCGCGCACCACGATCGCATCCTGCGAGGGCAGTTGCTGCACGCGGCTCACCTCGAGCAGCGTGCGCATGGCATTCACCACGTCCTGCAATTCGGTGGGCTGCGACAGGTTGGCCAGGTAGAACGTCTTGATGACGCTCTGCTCCAGTTCCTTGCGCTTGGCGGGATTGTCTTGCGCCACGAAGATCGTGTTCGGCGTGACCGGCCGCCAGAACGTCTTCGACTCCAGGGCAACGATTTCCAGTGCCTCTTGCAGCGTAACGCCGTTCAGTTCGATGCGGATCCGCCGCGAGGTGTAGTCCGGATCAAACAGTACGTTGATGCCCGCCAGTTTCCCCACCGTTTCGTAAATCACCTTGGCGTCTTCGGTCAGTTTCAAGGTGATGGGAACGTTGGAAATAGGCGCCAGTTCTACCGGTCCGCCGGCCTGCGCCAGGCGCTTCTGCAAATCCTGCGGCATCGGAGCCGCCACTTGCGGCGGATGCTCCGCCTGGTTGAGCAGCGTCATCGTCCGCCGCAGTTCCTGCTGGGCAATAAAGCTCGAGGGATCGATGTCGACTGCTTTCTGAAATTCATCGATGGCTTCCTGCAGCTTGCCTCCGTCGCGCAGCAACTGGCCCCGGTGTACGTGCGAAGCAGCCGCCAGAAATTTCATGCGCTCATACGACGCCCGGTACCGCAAGTCCTTTGGCTTCAGGTCGTAAGCCTGTTTATAAAGGTCGAACGCCTGTTCGTAATTCTGTCGGGCCTCGGCATCCTGGGCCTCGGCGTACAACGTCTTGGCCTTGTCAGCGGCGGCCGGAAGAGTTACCGCCAAAACGAGCAGCGCCAGCGCCGCCGGACGGAGCACACGTCTCATGAATTGATCCTTTTTGGCATGATGCGAGCCGAGGTCGGCCATAGATCCCGGTGGGGGAAGATTTACCTATTTGTAAACTTGTAGGCCGCGTGATTATAGCATCGCCTTTTCCCCAGCCGAAGTCTCTGCAAGTATGACAGTTACACTCTTTGGTCTTAGTCCCTGAGATGCCCACTCCAGGCGCCCCGCTTGAGTCACTAGGGCATCAGCACCCCGCCCCCGCGTAAGGATCCCCGCCCCCGCGCCGTGTAGGGACAGGCGCCCCGCCTGTCCGGCGGAGCACCAGCTCCGCAGTCCTCCGCGCCGAACTCAACCTGTTCCGTACACCAGGGCCTTCGCCAGAAGCCATCCGCCCCGTCGAAAAACAAATCTCGTCGAAGCGAGGCGCAATCACTGCCAACCCAATACTCCGCACGGACGCTCTGCCCGAAGCTCGCAGCTCGGCGGCTAAAGCCAAGAGCAGCCGGAAGCCTGCTGCCCTGTGGTACCGTTTCTTTAGCTCTATGGCTCGCCCGTCCGCACAGCCGACCAAGCCGAATCCGGAGAAAAACCCTCGTCGCGATCCGACTGCCGCCGGGCAGAGGGATGCCGCTGTTAATAGGATCGCTTCCCATAACTATTTCTTGCTGGAAAAATTCGAGGCGGGCGTCGTTCTGACCGGTACCGAGGTGAAGTCGATCCGCGCCGGCCACGCGAACCTGAAGGACTCTTACGGCCTCCTCAAGGACGGCGAGCTCTGGCTGCTGAATGCCCACATCGGCCCCTACGAGCACGGAAACATCTTCAACCACGCCCCGCTCCGCACCCGTAAGCTGCTGGTCCACAAGGACGAACTGCGAAAGCTCGTGGGCAAAACCCAACAGAAGGGCCTCACCCTCATCCCCACCCGGATGTACTTCAAGAACGGTAAAGTAAAAGTTGAGGTCGCCTTAGCCAAGGGCAAGCAGCTTTGGGATAAGCGCGAAACCGAGCGCCGCCGCACTGCCGACAAGGAAGCCCGCGAAGCCATCACTCGCGGCCGCAAGGGATTCTGACGCGATCGCCTCTTGCCTTCAGCCGCGCTCCGGCCAGTTCAACCTGGCTGGACTATTGTTTTCAGCCAGCGAGTGCCCATCCGGTCACGGCTGGCGTTTTGAATTCCTCGACTTCGTGTCCCTGGTGGTGGCTTCACCGCTCTACTTGTGCCAATTCCACACTGGCTTGCCTTTCTCATCGCGCAGCACCAGCGTGTCGTTTCCCTTCACCACCTCCCGCGCCAGAAACACATCCTCCCCGCCCTCTTTCACCTTCGAGGCCGTAATCGAGACCTCGTCGCCCTTGGCCAGGCTCGATCCCATATCCTCCAGGAACGATCGGGGACACAGGGAAATGTCGATCGTGTTGTCGCCGCTCTTCACCAGCAGGTGAGCCGCCTCTTTGCTGCTTTCTTTTGCCGGCAGCTTCAATTCCTGCACCGTCCCTTTCATCTTGGTCTCGGTGGTGAGATCGTACGCGGCCGCGCCACTCTGGGCGAAGGCCCACACCTGGAACATCCCGAAAAGCACAACACCCGAAGCAATTGCAAGGTAACGACGTGACGAAGCAAACATGGCTCCTCCCCGTTCCACAACCACGCGCCGCGTCCTTCGCCCATGCGAAGACACGACCAGCGCGTCCCCCTACGAGGGAATCAATCCAGGTATGAAAGCGTGGAAATGAAAGCTACCTATGAAGACGGCTGCCAGTCATCCGCCAACTCCGCTCCAGCAGCCCTTTTATCGTACTCCCACGCCACCGGCCATCCAAATGCTTTGTTCGATTCCTGGCGGAGCGTCGACCCAGAAGCATTGACCGTAGAGAGTCGTAGTCGGCATCAGGAACAGAAAAACGGGCCCGGCGAGGACCGGGCCCAAGGAGAGAGACAGTCAATCAACGTGGAGTAACACCCTACATAACCGTTAAGCTCAGGGGCGCCGAATGTTGCAGCATGCCCGAGGTGCCCATGATCATGATGTTCGTTGTGCCCGTACCCATGGCATTCATCGGAGAACTGTACCCACAACCGGCCGCACTCAGAAGCAATCCCAGGAGAAGCGCCAGCCCGCTCAACCGCCAACCAAGACCCCTCGGCCGCCGAAGCTTCGCCCGGCGCATCGGCCACACCAACCCAACCAGTCCCATCCCGCTCAGCGCCAGCGATCCCATCATTCCGCCGGTGTTCATCCGGTAGGGCGCGGCGGTTTTGCTCACCATGACAGTTACCGTGGCCATCCCGCCCGGATTCAGCATCGATGGCGCGAATGCGCAACTGGTTCCGGCCGGCATCCCCGAACACGCGAGAGCGATCTGGCTGTTGAACCCGTTGGAATCGCTGGCCTGCACCGTCACCGCGCCGGAAGACCCTCGCGCCACCGATAAGGCCTGCTGCGACAGGGTGAGCGAAAAGTCCGGCATCATCGAAGTTACCGGCATCTGCAACGCAGCCATCAACACCGGGGTTCCGCCCCGGTTCCCGAAATCGCCCCTTGGCTGCTCGCTGCCCGGCCGACGCGGCGACTCCCCCGCCGCTCCCAGCACCAGGCTGAGGGATAACAGAACATGGCACAAGCACATTCGCGCCCGTTGCAAGTTTCCCCCTCCGACCTATTCTTGGCCCCGGGGCCACACAGGTCGTTCGTCGTTGGCAATACCCTACACTTTGGCCCGGATGCCTGTTGTCATGCCCGGGTCTGCATTTTGTAAAAACTTCGTGAGGGGGGAGAGTACCTAGTACCTAGTACCGAGTACCGAGTACCGAGTCCAGATCATTTGCTGCAGCAGGGAGCGATTGATTAACCACCAAGGACACGAAGCCACCCGAAGGAAAACCCAAATAACCAGGAGCAAAGAACAGCTCACAAGCAAGAAAGATTAGCCAGTCCCTTTGCGCCTGGGTTCCTGGACTCGGTACTCGGTACCAGGTACTCGGTACTAGGTACTCCGCAACTTGCGCGATTCCCTGCCCGCCGACGATACTGATTAGCATCGCCATGAAAATCAATCTTGTAGTCAGCAGTCCCGCGCAGGTTGAAACCGAGTGCCTGGTCGCTGTTGTGCTCGACCGGGGTGAAAAAGACAAGCCCAACGTCTTCGTCGACTGTACGGACGCCGCAGTCCAAAAAGCTGCCGCCGATGTCGTCGCCAGCGGCGAAGCGACCGGCAAGACCTTCGAGCCCACGCTGCTCCACAATCCCGCCGGGCTGAAAGCCAAGCGCCTGCTGCTGGTTGGCGGGGGCAAAGCCAAAGCTTTCGGCGCCTTTGACCTGCGCCGCATCGCCGGCGCCGCCGCCCGCACCCTGAAGTCCCGCGGCCTGCGCCGCTTTGCCTTCGTCGCCCCGCAAACCGGAGCGGACGCCGAAACTGCCGCCAAGTCGATTGTCGAAGGAACCTTCGTCGGCAACTTCGAGCCTGACTACTACAAAAGCGACCGCAAGGATCAGAAAATTGATGAGCTCACTGTAGTCGCCAGCGGCGATCCGGCGAAGTTACAGGCCGCCATCGACCAGGGCCGCATCGTCGGCGAAGCCCAGAACTTCACCCGCGACCTGGTGAATGAGCCTTCCAACCGCATGACCCCGACCATCCTCGCCGAGCGCGCAAAGCAAATGGCCGCCGAGAATGGCTTGAAGTGCGACGTCTATGGCGCCGACAAAATCAAGGAGCTCAAGATGGGCGCCTTCTGGAGCGTGGCCCAAGGCTCCGACGAGCCGCCCGCGCTCATCATCCTGAAATACGAACCGGCGGGCGCACCCGAAAAGCCCGTACTCGGCCTGGTGGGCAAAGGCATTACCTTCGACACCGGCGGCATTTCCATCAAGCCCTCCGACGGCATGGAAAAAATGAAGTACGACATGGCGGGCGGTGCCGCGATGATCGGCGCCATGCGCGCCATCGCGCAGCTCAAACCGAAGGTGAAAGTCACCGCGATCGTCTGCGCCACCGAGAACATGCCGTCGGGCAAAGCGCAGAAGCCGGGCGACGTGCAGATCGCCATGTCCGGCAAGTCGATTGAGATCATCAACACCGACGCCGAAGGCCGCCTCGTGCTGGCCGACGGCCTTTACTACGCACGGCAACTCGGCTGTACGCACTTAGTGGATGCAGCGACCCTGACCGGCGCGGTGGTGGTCGCGCTCGGCTACGTCAACGCTGGCGTCTTCGCCAACAACGATGAACTCTACGAGCGCTTCCGCCAGGCGCTCGACAAAGCGGGCGAAAAATTCTGGCGGATGCCGCTCGACGAAGAATACAAAGACGTGATCAAGTCGGGCATTGCCGACATTGTGAACTCGGGCGGACGCTGGGGCGGCGCGGTCACGGCCGCCATGTTCCTGAAAGAATTCGCCGAAGATACGCCCTGGCTGCACCTCGACATCGCAGGCACGGCCTGGACCGAAGAAGCCAAACCCTGGATCGCCAAAGGCCCGTCGGGCATCGCGGTGCGCAGCCTGGTCGAGTTCGTGCGCAGCTTCAGCTCGTAAAAGCAGCCACGGATTGCACGGATCAACACGGATCTTTTTTGAAAAATGACGTCGATCCCGGTTTGTATTTCCGGGGCTGCGGATTTTGGCAGGCGGCACCTAACGGTTAGCCCGCGGCACATCGCTGGAACACCCAGCGAACCCAAGAAATAACAAGAATCCGCCTTGATCCGTGCCAATCCGTGGCCGCCCGAAACGAAAGCCGCGGACCTCACAGCCCGCAGGAACCAGGTTCGGTTTCCTCTGCAGGTTGTGCTGTCCGCGGCCCGCTTGCTGCAACTGTCTTACTTGCTTCTCTGCACGCTCTCGAAGCCCTTCTCAAATTGCGTGACCAGCGGCGTCTCGCTGGGCTGCAAACCCTCGCGGCCCATGACCCGCCACAGGAAGTTCGAGCCCGGCCAGCCATGCGCGTCATACACTGCCAGCACGTCTTCCGACGGCCGGCTCTGCACCAGGATCACGATATCGGCCTGGCGCGGTTCATAGACGAGCGTCAATTTACCCCATTTCTGAATCTGGTCCTGCACCGCCGCGATCGCATAGCGATCCTCGGGCAGCAGGTTCGGATCGAACTGGTCGCCCTCATACGCGGCAACGTACACATATCGAGCATTCGCCAGCGTGCCCGGGAAGGGCTGCGCCTTGGCAGGTGGCCTTGGGGCTGCCATCATGGCAGTTGCCACCAGCATCATTGCAACGATCACGCCGAAACTTCTCTTCATAGACACTCCTGATCCGCTTACCTATTGGATGCCCTGGCAAGCGGCCCGGTTGCGGTGCTACGCCGTCCTATCGGCACCAGGTCGTAAAACTGTAACTATGAGATATGGCGATGGCGAGAGCACGAAGGGATATGTCCCGGCGGTCAGAGCATCGCGTAGAATGGCCCGCCTTGGGCTTGCAATGGGCCTAGGATCGATAGCTGGAGACTCGGTGACCTCAGGGATACCCTAACCGCAACAATGCGCTCTGAAGCGCCGTAACGCGTGTCGATCGCTTTTTGTTATCTGTAAGCTATTGAAAAAGTTCGTAAGTCCAAGTACCTACAGAACTTAATTTTGGGGCGCTGGCTATTAAGACACAGTTTGGGCGCGGCGAGTTGCCTGGCGCGGGTCGATGGCAACCCCATTCGTAACTTGGGCTTGAATTCGGCCGGTGCTAGGTTGCCCGTAGCGATGAAACACTTCCTGCTTGCAATGGTTCTGTGTGTGCCGTTCGTGCTGGCCAACGCACAACACAGTGCCCATTCCTCCTCCCATTCCACCCGGCATTCCTACCGATCACGAAGCAGTTACTGCACTACCTGCGCTCGCGATAGCCATGGCCGCATTCGCCGCAACCCCGAAGCACGCCGCGAGTTCATGAAGCAACATCCCTGTCCGAGCACCGGCAAGACGTCCGGAAGATGTCCCGGTTATGTCGTGGACCACGTGCAGGCGCTGAAGCACGGCGGAGCCGACGCAGATTCGAACATGCAGTGGCAGACCAAGGCGGCCGCGAAGGCAAAAGATAAGTGGGAGTGAGAGGGCGGTTGGTTAGTCGCGGAAGTGGAGTGCCGGGCGTCTCGCCCGGCCGGACGGGCGAGACGCCCGTCTCTCCATCAAAAAGAGATTTACATTACCGGCGGAACGGTGATCCCTAGCACACCCAGCGTGCGAATCAGTTCGCGGCGCACGACGGCTACCGTGGCCAGCAGGAACTGTTTTCGGCCTTCGTCGGCTTCAGTCAGGATGGGATGGCGATGGTAGAAGTAATTGAATAGCTGTGCGAGCTGGAATGCGTGCTTAGCCAGGTAGGCAGGTTCGGTGGTGGCAATGCACTGATCCACCACGTACGCGGTTTTCGCCGCAGTCAGCCAGAGCTCCCAGATCTCATTGCCGGCCTCGCCTGATAAATACTGGCTGAAATCAGCAGCGCTCGTTGGGGTAGAGACGCGGCTTGCCGCGTCTGAGACGGGGCGAGCCCCGTCTCTAGCGAAGGGTTCCGGGATGATCCATGTATCCGGATCGAGGCCGGCTTTGCGAAAAATGCTGCTGGCGCGCACCACCGCATACTGCGCGTAGGGCCCGGTCTCGCCTTCGAAGCTGAGCGCGTCTTTGAAATCGAACGCGATCACCGAAGGCTTGGTGTACTTCAGCATGAAATAGCGCAGCGCGCCGAGCGCAATCTGGGTAGCAATGGCGCGGCGGTCTTCGTCAGAAAGTTGGGGATGGCGCGTGTCGACTTCGCCCTTGGCCGAGTCGATGAGGCGATCGATCAAATCGTCGGCCTTCACCCCGAAGCCCTTGCGGCCAGAAACTTCGATGTAAGAGCGTGTCTGGTCTTCCTCCGACAACGTGTAGCCGAGCTCGGCGGCGCAGCGCGGAGTGAGCGCGACCATCTCGTAGGAAAAATGCGTGTAGTGGTCCGCGGACTCGTCGTGGCCCAGGCCGCGCAGCGCTTCAATCACCGTACTCTGCGCTTCGGACTGGCGCGCGTCGATGACGTTATAGATCTCGGCCACGTCGCCGAAGTGAGGATGGTCTTGCTCGCCCTTGGTCGCCGAGATCCAGCACTGGTGCTGGTTGGGATAGAGATAGAACTTGCGGTAGGCGAAATCGCGCCCGAGCAGGCCGAACTTCCACATGTGGTAGGCAATGTCTTTTCCGACATAGCCCACGGTGCCGTTGGAGCGCACGATCACCTTCTGGTCCTCTTCGGAAACCCGCTCCACGTCCAGATCTTCGTCATTCTGCGATGCGGCCGCTTTATCCCCCTTCCCCGATTCCTTCGTGTCCTCTGTGCCCTCTGTGGTTAATTTGCTTTTAGTTCCCGCGCGCCGCATCACCCAGCAGCCTTTGTTCTTGCCTTCGGTTTCGAAAAAGAGCACGCCGGCTTGTTTGAGCTTGGTGAAGGCCGCTTCCCAGAAGTGCAGATGGAGGATTTCGCTTTCGCGGGGCAGGAAGTCGTACTCGATGTCGAGCCGGTCCATGGTTTCGAGGTGGCGGTACAACACGGCCACCGAGATCAGGTCGGCGAGCGCAGCGGTCTCATTGTTGCCGGCTTCGATTTCGTGAAGCGTCTTCACGCGTACCTGCAGGTTCTGCTTATCCTGCTCGTACCACTGCGAGACGCGCGCGTAGAGATCCCAGCAGTAGTAGTCGAAGCGCGGCTGGGCGATGAGCGCTTCGATCTCCGCGCGGGATTTCTTCTCGAGATGGAGAAATCCTACAACCACGTCGGCGACTTGCACGCCAGTGTTGTCGATGTAGTTCTGGATATCGACTTCGCGATCGGCAAAGCGCAGCAGCCGGACGAAGGTGTCGCCCAGAATCGCGTTGCGCAGGTGGCCGATATGCGCGGCCTTGTTGGGGTTGATGCTGGAATGCTCGACCAGAATTTTGCCGGGCGGCACCTCGACCTTGGGCTTTTGGTCGGCGGCGAGGGCGGCGGCCAACCCTCCGCGGGAGACGCGCGCGTTAATGTAGCCGGCGCCAGCAACTTCCAGCTTCTCGAAACCTTCGATCGGGCCGATGCCGGCGACGATCTCCTCGGCAATCTTGCGCGGCGCTTTGCGCAGCTTGCGTGCAAGCTCAAAAGCGAGCGGCGTGGCGTACTCGCCCAGTTCGACCTTGGGCGGCTGTTCGACCACAATTTTGGGCAGGTCGAGGCGGTAGGCGCGGGCGAGATAGGCCCGCACGGCCTGGGTCAGTCGGCGTTCGAGAATGCGATACAAGAGGCCCTCTAAGCTATTGAAGAAAATAGTGATTGTAACAAAGTGTGGAGGGGCGTGAAGTTTGACGGTGGGGAGAGGCTTCCCTATGATGAAAAGACGTCGTTACTTCGTCGCTAGTCGTTGGTCGTTTGTCGTTGGCAGAGGCCTTGGCTTTGGCGAGCGATTGACGGCTCACCATCATCGATTGTGAGCCTTGAGGCCGGATCAACTGCTTAACGGTTAGCAAACGACCAAGGACCAACGACCAACGACGGGTTCGCTATGCGCATCGCGTACCTCGACTGTTTTTCCGGCATCAGCGGCGATATGTTTCTGGGCGCGCTGTTGGATGCGGGCGTTCCGGCTGACGTTCTGGAGAAGGCTGTGAGCGCGCTCGGCATCGGGGCGGAGTTGCGCGTTTCGAAGGTGGACCGCTGCGGGATCACCGCGACCAAGGTGGACGTGCTGGTAGCAGGGGAGGTGGATGCGCCGCGGGAGCTCGTGGGCATTGTGTCGGGGCGCAGCTCCGAAGTCCTGGATGAGCATGGACATGGGCACTCGCGGGCTCACGCTCAGCCGCATGGGGAGCCCTGGCCGCTTGCGCGGACAGGAGTGTCCGGGCCACACGAGCATGGGCACAGTCGCGAGCATGGCGTGCACTCCCACGGGCGCCACCTGAGCGAGATCAAACGGATCATCGCCGGGGCGGCGATCGGCGAGACAGCGAAGCAGAAGGCGATTGAGATCTTTGAGGCGCTGGGGGTGGCCGAGGCGAAGATTCATAACGTCGAGGTGGAGCGCGTGCACTTTCACGAAGTGGGCGCGGTGGATGCGCTGGTCGATATCGTGGGCGCGGCCGTGGGCGCCGAGGCGCTGAGGGTCGATGAAATTGTGTGCTCGCCGTTGAATGTGGGCGGCGGAACGGTGGAATGCGCGCACGGAGTGTTCCCGGTACCGGCGCCGGCCACGGTGGAGTTGCTGCGCGGGGCTCCGGTGTTTTCGTCGGGGGTGCAGGCGGAACTGGTGACGCCGACCGGCGCGGCGATCGCGAAGACCCTGGCGGCGCGGTTTGCGGCGTTTCCGCCGATGAGGGTGGAGCGCGCCGGGTATGGAGCGGGATCGAGAAATTTTGCCGGGCACGCCAATGTGCTGCGGTTGACGATTGGCGAGACGGTGGAGGTTGGGGCGGTCTTGGGAACAGCGGTCGCGCCATCGGCAAGCGCGGACATCGCACCCGGCGGAGCGGCGAATCGAACGGCAGGAACGGTGGACGCGGGAGACGGGGCAAGCCCCGTCTCTACCAGCGGGAGGATTGGCGAAGAGACGGGCGTTACGCAAGATACGGTCACGGTCCTGGAAGCGAACCTCGACGATTTGAATCCCCAGGTGTTTGGGTACGTGATGGACCGGTTGCTGGCGGAAGGAGCGCTGGATGTGTTTGGCATGGCCGTGCAAATGAAAAAGAACCGGCCGGGGATGCTGCTGACAGTTCTGGCGAAGCCGGGGGATGCGGAAAAGCTCGCGCAGATTGTGTTCGCCGAGACCTCAACGTTGGGGGTGCGACGGCGCGACGAACGGCGGCAGGTGCTGGAGCGGCAATGGGAGACGGTTCGGACTCCGTGGGGTGATGTCCGGATGAAGATTGCGAGCCTGAAGGGCGCCGTAACCAACTATGCACCCGAGTACGAAGATTGCCGGCGCATCGCGGAGGAGAAGCAGGTTCCGCTGAAGAGCGTAATGCAGGAAGCGACGCGGGCATACCTGGCGAGAAACCCTTAACCACAGGGGACACAGAGGATCACAGAGGGATTGAGGAATGCAAGGCGGAGCTATCGGCTCTCAGCGATCCGCTATCGGGTATCACTGGATGAACTGGGAGGCAAAGGTTCTGTTAGAACTTCAGACTCGACTTCCGGATTAAGACTCAGGTTTTAGATTCTTGACCTCAGATTTTTGGATTTCAGATTTGTTGTTATCCAGGTTTAGGTTTCAGATTTTGATTTCCAGATTTTAGATTTCAGATTCCTTGGTCCTCTGTGATCTCTGTGTCCTCTGTGGTTAGCATTTTTCGATGCGAATGAAAAAGTTCTACATTACGACTCCGATTTACTACGTGAATGCGCGGCCGCATATTGGGCACGCGTATACGACCCTGGTGTGCGACACGATCGCGCGGCGGCAGCGGATGTTGGGCCACGATACCTGGTTTCTGACCGGCACCGACGAGCACGGGCAGAAGATTGAGCGGGCGGCCGCGGCCGCGGGCAAGACGCCGCAGCAGTATGCCGACGAGATTTCGGGCGAGTTCCGCGCGCTGTGGAAGCGGATGGGGCTCAGCAACGACGACTTCATCCGCACCACCGAAGAACGGCACAAGCGCGGGGTACAGGCGTTGTTCCGCAAGCTGCGCGACAACGGATACATCTACAAGGGCAGCTATACCGGGCAGTACTGCGTCTCGGACGAAATGTACGTGGATGTGCCGCCGGGCGCGCCCTGCCCGGAGTGCGGGCGGCCGACCGAGACGGTGCACGAGGAGAATTACTTCTTCAAGCTGTCGGCATTTCAGGACAAGCTGCTGAAGCTGTACACCGAGCAACCGGATTTCATCCGTCCGGAGACGCGGCGCAATGAGGTGATGTCGTTTGTGCGCGGCGGGTTGAAAGACCTGTCGATCAGCCGGTCGACGTTTTCCTGGGGCATCCCGGTGCCGGACGATCCCAAGCACGTGATCTACGTGTGGCTGGATGCGCTGGCGAACTACATTACGGCGCTGGGCTACGGATCGGATGACACGTCGAAGTACGAGAAGTTCTGGCCTGCCGACCTGCAGATGATCGGAAAAGAGATTGTGCGCTTCCATTGCGTGTACTGGCCGGCGTTCCTGATGGCGGCGGGACTTCCCTTGCCCAAAGGGATTGTGGCGCACGGCTGGCTGCTGTTTGAAGAGAACAAGATGTCGAAGACGCGCGGGAACATTGTGCGCGCGGAGACCATTCTGGATGTGCTCGGTCAGGATGCGCTGCGCTACTTCCTGCTGCGGGAGATTTCGTTTGGCGCGGACGGATCGTTCTCGTTCGATGCGCTGGTGCAGCGCTACAACTCAGATCTGGCGAATGGGTTGGGGAATCTGGCGAGTCGTACGCTGACCATGATCACGCGGTACTTCAAGGGCGAGGTTCCGTATCCGTCGCATGCGGCGGCACGTAAAGCCGGCGACGATGCGATTGCGGAGACGGCGCGGCGCACCATCGCGGAGTTCCACGCGCTGTTCGATCAACTGCAGTTCTCGCGCGCGCTGGAGGTTGCGTGGGGACTGGTGGCGGCGGTGGACAAGTACATCGTGGAGAACGAGCCGTGGGCGCTGGGGGAGAAGCAGGATGAAGAGTCGCGGGCACGGCTCGCGACGGTGTTGTACACGTCGGCGGAAGCACTGCGGGTGGTGACCGCGCTGGCGCATCCGGTAATGCCGGCGGCTACGGCGAAGATCTGGAGGCAGCTGGGGTTGGGTGAGATCAGCAAGTTTGCGCTGCCCGAGTTGCAGTGGGGGCAGTTGCGGCTTGGGACGAAGCTGGGGGAAGTGCAGCCGGTGTTCCCGCGGGCCGACAAGAAGACGGTGGAAAGGATGCAGCAGATGGAAGAACAGCAGAGGCCGGGAGTTCCGACAACGGGGGCGGCCACGGAGGCGGGTCCAGGAGCGAAGGCTCCAGCAGCGGTGGGAGCCACGCAGGCGGTTGCGGGAGCGCCGGGAGCCGATAATAGCAAGATCAATATTGATGACTTCGCAAAGGTCGAATTGCGGGTGGGACTGGTGAAAGTGGCCGAGCGGGTGCCGAAGTCGGACAAGCTGTTGCGACTGGAAGTCGATATCGGCAGCGAGGTGCGGCAAGTCGTCGCGGGCATTGCCGAGGCGTATGCGCCGGAGATACTGGTGGGACGCAAAGTCGTGATCGTGGCGAATCTTGCTCCGCGTAAGCTGCGCGGGCTGGAGTCGAATGGGATGATTGTGGCGGCTTCGCTGGAGGGGGGAAAGCCGGTGCTGGCGGGGTTTTTGGAGGAAGTGCCGGTGGGGGCGAGGTTGAAGTAGGGCAAGGTTTCAAGGTGGCAAGGTATCAAGGTTGGGTCGTTCGTCGTTTGTCGTTGGTCGTTGGCGGGTCGTCGGCTTCTTGGTCGTCGGTCGTCGGCTATTCTGAATAGCACCCAACTGTCTTGATCAGTCGACAGTCTGCCGAGCTTTGCTCGGCTGGGCGGGTGAGGGCACCCGCCCCCACGTGAGCAGTGCCGGGCGGGCGAGGACTCCCGCCGCTCCATTGATTTTGGGTTTGGCTTTTTGCTAAGGACCAACGACAAACGACCAACGACGTTCTTTTATGTTCATCGATTCTCATGCGCATCTCGAAGGCAAGCGATATAGCGAGGATCGCGCGGAGGTCATCGCGCGGGCGCGGGAGGCGGGGGTCGAGACCATTGTTGCGATTGGGAATGGGGATGGGCCGGCCGATGTCGATTGCGGGATCAAGCTGGCGGAGGCCTACGCCGAACCGGGCTACTCCGAGCCAGGAGTTACCCAGGTTAGCGCCACAGAACAGCGCGAACCTGGGCCACCATCTAAATCACGCTCTCTGACGATCTACGCGACGATCGGAATTCATCCGCATGAGGCGCAGCTGGCGGACCGGGCAGCGTACGAACGGATGGAGCAGTTGGCGAAGCGACCCAAGGTCATTGCCTGGGGCGAGATTGGGCTGGATTACTACTACGATCACTCGCCGCGCGATGTACAGCAGCGGGTGTTCGTGGAGCAGATGGAGTTGGCGCGGTCGGCGCGGCTGCCGATTGTGATTCACTGCCGGCCTTCGGATAACAGCGAGAATGCCTGGGAGGATTGCCTGCGGCTCATCGGGGAACAGTGGGCGCCGAGCGGGCTCGGGGGAATCCTGCACTGCTTTACCGGGAATTCCGGACAGGCAAAACGCGCGCTTGATATGGGATTCATGATCTCGTTCGCCGGGAATGTGACGTTTCCGAAGGCGCAGCGGATTCGCGACGCGGCGCTTGAGGTGCCGCTGGAACGCATGTTGATCGAGACCGACTCGCCGTACCTGGCGCCGATTCCGCATCGCGGCCAGCGGAACGAGCCGGCGTTTGTGAAAGAAGTGGCGCGGCAACTGGGCGAATTGCGGGGCAAGAGTACGGAAGAGATGGGCGGGATCACCACGCAAAACTTTCAACGTTTCTTTTCACTTCACGAAAAGCCCGTGACCGTTTAGCTTGGTAATGCGACTTCGGCAGGGTCGCGGGAATCTGATGAAGTAGCACTCAAGCCCATGCCAGAGAATACTTTCGATATCGTGAGCAAGATCGACCTGCAGGAGGTTTCCAATGCGATCCAGCAGGCGATGAAAGAAGTTTCCACGCGGTTTGACCTGAAGGATTCGAAGTCGACGATCGCGCTGGAGAAAGACGGAATCGTGGTGCACTCGGCCGACGAGTACAAGCTGAAAGCGGTAAATGATGTTCTCTCGCAAAAGCTGGTGAAACGCAGCGTGCCGCTGAAAGGGCTGACCTACGGGGTCATCGAGCCGGCGGCCGGCGGGACTTCGAAACAAAAGATCACCATGCAGCAGGGGATCCCGATTGAGAAGGCGCGCGAGATCGTGAAGCTGATCAAGGATTCGAAGAAAAAGGTGCAGGCCTCGATCCAGGGCGACCTGGTGCGGGTGAGCGGCAAGGATCGGGATACGCTGCAGGAGATCATCGCGCTACTGCGGGGGCGGGATTTCGGGATCGATATGCAGTTTACGAATTACCGGTCGAACTAAGATTGAACCGCAAAGATCGCTGAGGAATGCCGCGAAGGGCGCAGAGGGATACGGATGGCGGCTCTTCGGCGTGGGGGCATCGCAAGAATACGGTTGGCTAGGGAGAGGTTGGATCGGAAATACTTTGAGCACACCAGCGGCCATTAACGGGAAAGAGATCTTCGAGCTGTTGCACGAAGACCTTGTCGCGATCGAGGCGGAGTTCGGGCAGGACACGGTCGCGGGCGTTACCGCGATCACCGAGATTGGCGAATACTTGCGGGGCGGCGGGGGCAAGCGAATCCGCCCGGCGCTGCTGTTGCTTGCGGCAAAGCTGTTTGGCTACCAGGGACGCGGGGCAGTGCGGCTGGGCGCGGTGGTCGAGATCATTCATACCGCGACGCTGGTACACGACGACATCATCGACGAAGCGCAGACGCGACGCGGGCGGCCGGCGGCAAACACGCAGTGGGGAAATTCCAAGTGCGTACTGGCGGGCGACTGGCTGTACATGCAGGCGTTCAAGATCGCGGTACAGGAACGCAATTTCCGGATCCTCGATACGCTGATTGAGCTCACCCAGCAGATGGTCGAGGGGGAACTGCTGCAGATGGAGAAGCTGGGACAGCTGATCTCGCTGCAAGAACATTTCGATCTGATCTATCGCAAGACAGCGTGCCTGTTTTCGGTGTGCATGCGGCTGGGAGCGATCCTGGGCGGCGGGACGAAGGAGCAGGAAGAGGCGTGCGCGGAGTACGGGCGAAGCCTCGGGATGGCGTTCCAGATTGTGGATGATGTGCTGGACTTGACCGCGTCGGAGACGGTGCTCGGGAAGCCGGTAGCCAGCGATTTGCGCGAGGGTAAGGTCACCATGGCGGTGATCCACGCGCTGGAACGGTGCACGCCCGAGGAGCGAGACCAGATTTCCACGGTGCTGCGCGAGCGGGCCTTCAATGGCGTGACGCACGCGGACATTCTGGGCATCCTGAGCCGGTACGAGGCAGTGGAGGCAGCGACGGCGCGAGCATCGAAGTACGCGGAGGCGGCGCGCAAGGCGATCTGCAGCTTTCCGGACTCGGAGAGCAAGCGGGCGCTGCTGTGGGCGCCGGAGTTTGTGGTGGCGCGGGAGAAGTAGCGGGGAGCTTCGAGCTACGAGCTACGAGCTTTCAGCTGTCAGCTATCAGCTTTCAGCTTTCAGCTATCAGCTATCAGTTTTCAGTCCTTCCGGATGATCCTTCCTTTCAACTGTGTGGTGCAAGTCAAGCTAGCTGAGTGTATTTGTGTGAGAGCTGACAGCTGAAGGCCGAAAGCTTATTCTTTCACCGCGATTCCCATCATTTCAAAGCGGCCGCCGAGCAGCAGCGGGCCGGAGCCGATGTAGGCGCGGGCGGGCAGGTCGCGGGAAAAGCGCTGGACGTAGGCGGCATTGAAGTGGGGCCAGAGATCGAGGGCGGGGGAGAAGATCTGGACCTGGACGAGGTCGTCCATGGTCATGCCGGCCTGGTGGAGGACGGCTTCAAAGCCGTCGAACAAGAGTTTGATTTCGGCATCGACGTCGGCGGGAGCCTTGCCGGTGACCGGGTCGATGCCAATGCGTCCGGCGAGGTAGAGCGTGTTGCCGACAAGCGTTGCGTCACTGAAGGGGAGGGTGGAAGAGTGGCCGGGAAGGTTGATGGCGCGGCGGGAAGAAGAATCTTGGGTCATGCGTCCTCACGGGTGTTCGATTTGGGTGATGGTAGTGTAGCGTGAAGGCTGGCCGGCGGTCTTCGGTTGTCGGTCGTTGGTCGTTGGTCGTTCGTCGTTGGTCGTTGGGCAGTGGCACCGCGCGAAACGGACGTTGAGATGAGCAAGGAAATTGAGATCAAGTTTCGAGTGGATGGGGCGGCGGGCTTGAACCGCCGTTTGCGGGCGGCGGGATTCCGACGCGTGACCGCGCGCACGCATGAGATGAATGCGCTGTACGATCTGCCCGGTCAGGTGCTGCGTCGGCGAGGAGAGTTGCTGCGGCTGCGCAAGTATGGGGAGCGCTGGGTGCTCACCCATAAGGCGAAGGGCTCAGTGGGCCGGCACAAGACGCGGGTCGAGACCGAAACCCCGGTGGCCGACGGCAAGAAGATGAATGCCATTCTGCAGGCGCTCGGCTATCGCCCGAACTTCCGCTATGAGAAGTTTCGGGCGGAGTGGAGCGATGGGACCGGCCACGTGGTGGTGGACGAGACTCCCATCGGAAACTTCGGAGAGATTGAGGGCCCGTCGCGCTGGATTGACCGCACGGCGCGGGAGCTGGAGATTCAGCGCGCCGACTACATCACCGAGACCTACGCCGGACTGTTTTTCGCCTGGAAGCGGCGAACGCACAGTCGCGCTCAGGAGATGACTTTCCGGGCGATCCGAAGGAAATAAAAAAGCTGGCAGGCGGCCCGCGGAACCGGGTCCGCCCGCCAGCGTGTGCGGCCGGTCAGTTCCAGGCGGTTATGCGGCGACCGGGACGGCTGCTTTTTCGAATCCCACCACGGCGTGGTAGATGGCACGGTCAAAGAACTGATCGAGCGAGCGGAGCAGTTCAAGCTCGCCGAAGACGCTCTCGGCGGTGCCGTGAATTCCCTCGCGCGAGAGGAATTCGAAGAGATTTTCCTTGGTCAGCATCAGGGCCCAGATCACGCTGGCCAGGTCCACGCCTTGTTGCGCGCGGCGAGCGCCCAGCCGGGCATAGATAGGTTCAATTTCGTGCTCGGTCTTGGTGAGGATCCATTCACTGAGGTTGCGGTAAACCTCGTGACAACGCTGATGGAGTTCGCTGGCCGGCACGGCGCGAAGCGAACTGGTGCGCTCGCTGGTCAGCAATTTGTGAGTGAGAGTTTCAGCCAGCTCTTCCGAGTGGTTCTCGATGAGATGAACGAGGCGAAGTGCAATCATGGGAGGCCTCCATGCACTGCCTGGTTCAATTTTAATCCGAGACGGCTCGCTCAGGCGGGAAGCGGATGCTCGGTTCGCCCGGCGGTTCCGGTTTCGGGACGAGCCCGCACGGCCGACTGCTGTGCCCGCTCGTAGCCCTCAATGGCGTAGCAAGCCGAGCGGTCAAAAAACTGGTCGAGCAGGCGAAGCAACTCCAGCTCGCCGTAAATTTCGAGGGGGCCGCGAAGAAAGCCTTGCTGCTCCAGGAACTGCCAGAGCCGTTCCTTGGTCAGAAGGATTGCCCAGGTGAGGTCGGCCAGGGGAACGCCCTGATGGGCCCGGCGCTCGCCCACGGCGCGGTAGCGGCGCTCGATTTCGGCGCCGGTCTTGTGCAGCAGCCATTCACTCAAATTGCGGTAGATTTCCGCGCAACGCTCGCGCAGTTCCTCTTCCGGCACCTTGGCCATGGAGCGGGTATGGGGCGAGGTGCGGAATTTTTCCAGCAGGCTTTGGGCAAGAAGGTCGGCATTGGTCTCGATCAGGCGAACCAGACGCAAGGCAATCATGGATAATTCGTGTCCCCCGAAAGCGGCGTAGCGGCTGACGGCAGAGTCCGCCACTACTACCCGCTTTATATATCGTATCACGATATGATGCCACAGGGAAGAATCGGGATGCATTCACATTCCTGATGCGCCTGATCGGCGGAACGAATCCGGTGAAGAAAACAAAGGCCGCGCCGGCGCGCGACCAGAGGACGTACGACTAAGGTAATGCGGGCGCTCAGGCGCCCGCGCCGTGGCATTTCTTATATTTCTTGCCCGAGCCGCAAGGGCATGGATCGTTGCGTCCGACCTTGTCGCCGCCGCGCACGACCTGCTGCACGGTTTGTTGAGCGCCGCCGCCGGCCATGCGGGCCTGTGCGAGTTCCCGGCGCTTCTTGCGCTGAAAAGCTTCTTCCAGGTCGTCGACCGAGGTCGCCACCTGGCGGGGACGGCCATTGCCTCCGCCCGCGGAACGGAGAAACGGAGCCGGCGCTTCGGGAGTTTCCGTTTCGGGTGCCGGCGCGGGTTCTGCCGGGCGCTCGAGCACCTGCATGAGGTACAGGTAGCGGGCGGTCTCTTCCTGGAAGCGCTGCATCATGTCCTCGAACATGTCGAAGGACTCGCGCTTGTACTCGACCAGGGGATCATGCTGGCCATAGCCGCGCAGGCCGATGCCCTCCTTCAGGTGATCCATGTTGAGGAGGTGATCTTTCCAGAGCGAGTCGAGGACGCTGAGCATGATCATGCGCTCGTGGTAGCGCATGGCGTCGGGGCCGATGAGTTGTTCCTTGGCGTCGTAGCGCTGCTTCAGCTTGTCGAAGATGGCGTCGCCGAGTTCCTGCCGGTTGAGGCTTTCGGGCTTGACGCCTTCGGCGTAAATGTCGACGCCGAAGCGGGTGAAGATGCTGTCTTTCAGGGCCTTGAGATCCCAATCGTCAACGTGCGCCTTGGGCGGGCAGTGTTGCTCGATGAGATCGGCGAGGATGCCCGAAACGTAGTCCTCGATGATGAGGTCCTTCTGATCGACGCCCTCGAGCAGGCTGCGGCGGAGGCCATAGACAGCCTCGCGCTGTTTGTTCATGACGTCGTCATACTCGAGGAGGTGCTTGCGGGCTTCGAAGTTCTGCGACTCGACGGCCTTCTGCGCGGCCTCGATACGCCGGGTGATGAGACGGGACTCGATGGGAACGCCTTCTTCCATGCCCAGCTTCTGAAGGAGGTTGGAGACCCACTCCTTGGCGAAGATGCGCATGAGGTCGTCTTCGAGCGAGAGGTAGAAGCGCGAGGAGCCGGGATCGCCCTGGCGGCCGGCACGGCCGCGAAGCTGGTTATCGATGCGGCGGGCCTCGTGACGTTCCGTGCCAAAGATATGCAAGCCGCCGGCTGCGATCACCTCGGCGTGCTCCTGATCGGTCTGGGCTCTGTGACGATTGAAGGCCTCGTTCCACTGGTCAGTAGGAACGAGGTACTCGTTGCCCGAGTAGTACCAGACGGTGGTGTTGGCGTCGTCGGGACGAGCTTCGACTTTGCCCTGGGCGGCGCGCAGGGGCTGGGCAATTCCCTTCTTCACGCACTCCTGCTTGGCCATGAACTCGGGGTTGCCGCCGAGCAGAATATCGGTACCGCGGCCGGCCATGTTGGTGGCGATGGTGACCATGCCCTTGCGGCCGGCCTGGGCGACGATTTCAGCCTCGCGCTCGTGGTACTTGGCATTGAGCACGACGTGCTTCAGACCTTTCTTCTTCAGCAGCTCGGAAAGACGCTCGGATTTTTCGATCGAGGTGGTGCCGACCAGCACGGGCTGGCCCTTCTCGTAGAATTTCTGGATCTCGTCGGCGGCGGCGTAGTACTTCTCTTTTTCGGTGCGGTAGACGACGTCGGGATTCTCGATGCGAAGCAGGGTGCGGTTGGTCGGGATCACGGCGACTTCGAGCTTGTAGATGTTGTCGAACTCGGCTGCCTCGGTTTCCGCGGTACCGGTCATGCCCGCGAGCTTCTTGTACATGCGGAAGTAGTTCTGGAAGGTGATGGTGGCCAGCGTCTGGTTCTCGCGCTCGATCTTGACGCCTTCCTTGGCTTCGATGGCCTGGTGCAGGCCGTCGGACCAGCGGCGGCCGGGCATCATGCGGCCGGTGAACTCGTCGACGATGACGACTTCTTTTTCGCGCGGGTTGTCCTTTTTCTCCTTGACGACGTATTCGACATCGCGGCGATAGAGGGCGTGGGCTTTGACGCCGGTCTCGACATGGTGCTTGAGTTCCCAGTTCTCGGGATCGGCGATGTTGCCGATGCCGAGGAGCTTTTCGACCTTCTCCCAGCCTTCGTCGGTGACGGTGATGTTCTTGTGCTTCTCGTCGACTACGAAGTCGCCGGTGAGTTGGGGAGGCTCGCCGGGAGCCACGTCGATCTCTTCGCCCTTCTCGAGCTTGGGGATGATGCGATTGACGCGATCGTACTTGTCGGTGGACTCCTCGCTGGCGCCGCTGATGATGAGCGGGGTGCGGGCTTCGTCGATGAGGATGGAATCGACTTCGTCCACGATGGCGAAGTTGTGGGGACGCTGCACGCAATCCTTCAAGTCGAACTTCATGTTGTCGCGCAGGTAGTCGAAGCCGAATTCGTTGTTGGTGCCGTAAGTGACGTCGGCGGCGTAGGCTTCGCGGCGCTCGTTGTCGTCGAGGTCGTGAACGATGACGCCGACGGTGAGGCCGAGGAAGCGGTAGAGCTTGCCCATCCACTCCGAGTCGCGCTTGGCCAAGTAGTCGTTGACGGTGACTACGTGGACGCCGCGGCCGCTGAGGGCGTTGAGGTAAACCGGGAGAGTGGCGACCAGGGTTTTGCCTTCGCCGGTCTTCATTTCGGCGATCTTGCCCTGGTGGAGAACCATGCCGCCGATGAGCTGCACATCGAAGTGGCGCATGGTCAGGACGCGCCAGCCGGCTTCGCGAACCACGGCGAAGGCTTCGGGCAGGATCTCATGGAGGGCGTCCTTGAGAGCCTCGTCGCGCTCGGCGTTGATCTGCTTTTGACGATCGGGATCGGCCTCCGGCTCGTCCGCGACCTTGCTGAGGCGTTCCTGGATGCGCTTGCGAAATTCGTCGGTCTTGGCGCGCAGTTCGTCGTCAGAGAGCTTCTGCATGGCCGGTTCGAGGGCGTTGATGGCCTCGACGTCGGGCATCATGCGCTTGATTTCGCGCTCGTTTTTGGTCCCGAAGACCTTGGCTACCAGAGAGTTAATCAAAATCGAGAATCCTTCGGCGGGGACACGAACCCCAAGATACACGCTACCTGTAAAAGCCTAGCATATTGGATGCAGGATGGGGATTGCGAGGTGGTCACGGGCCGAGGCGCGGTCGTTAGTGAGTGCTGGGTGGGGTTTTCGGGTGCAGGAGAAGATTCTGCATTTGCCGGCGGTGGGCGGGCGGGGACGCCCGCCGCTCCATCGAAGAGGGTTGTGCGGCTTGATTGGGCGGGGGCGCGTAATTCCGGTATAGTTTCGATCCGATGCCCACCTTCTACGATCATTTTCGGGAGTGCGCCGAGCGCTGGCCGCAGAACACTGCCCTGCAGATTCAACGACGTGACGAAGTAGAAAGCTATACCTTCGCGCAGACTCGGCAAATGGGGGAGTCGGTGGGGCGCTGGCTCGGGGAGCAGAAGTTGCAGCCGGGCACGCGGGTGGCGATCCTCGCGGATAACCATCCGCGGTGGGTGGGGGCTTACCTGGGAATTATTGCGAGCGGGTTGACCGTGGTGCCTCTGGATACGGCGTATCACGCGGACCAGGTGCAGAAGGTATTAAAGGATAGCGGCACCCAGATGATCTTCACCGACGTGAAGCACCTGGGGGTGACGCAGAAGGCGGTGGAAGGGCTGGGCCTGAAGATCGTGCTGACCGATCCGGCGAATGTGAAGAAGAACGAATCCGGATGGGTCGCCGATCTGGATGCGATTTTTGCCGCGGGCCCGGGAGGATTCCGGCCGGTGGATTCGCCGACGGATTCGGTGGCGGCGCTGCTCTACACCTCGGGGACGACGGCCGATCCGAAAGGGGTGATGCTCACCCATGCCAACCTGCTGGGCGAGGCCAAGGCGGTTTTTGGGGTGCTCGACATCGGCCCCGCGGACGCGGTGCTGGGGATTCTGCCGATGTTCCACGTGCTGGCGCAGATGGCAAACCTGATGCTGCCGCTGGTGAATGGGGCGCGGGTGGTGTACCTGGAGACGCTCAACACGACGGAATTGTTGCGGGCGCTGCAGGAGCGGGACATCACGGCATTCGCGGTGGTGCCGCAGTTCTTCTATCTGATTCACGAAAAGATTTTCAAAGAAGTGGGCAAGCGCAGGAAGGTGGCGCAAACGCTGGTGCGCACGCTGATGGGGACGAACCGCTTTCTGCGCAAGTTCGGGATCAACGCGGGCAAGCTGTTATTCGGAAAGATTCACAGGACGTTCGGTGGGCGGATGCGTTTCCTGATCACGGGTGGTTCGCGCTTCGATCCGGCGATTGCGCGGGATTTTGCGGCGTTCGGGATCGACATTCTGAATGCGTATGGTTTGACGGAAACCTCGGCGGCGGCGTTTTTGACTCCGCCGGGCAAAGTCGTGATCGGGTCGGTGGGTCCGCCGCTGCCTACCATCGAGAGCAAGATTCTGGATGCGCAGCCGCAGGAGGAGGGCGGCGTGCCAGTGGGCGAGATCCTGATTCGCGGCGCGATCGTGATGAAGGGCTACTGGAATCGCGGGGAGGCGACGGCGGAAGCGCTCAAAGATGGCTGGCTGCACACGGGCGACCTCGGCTATTTCGATGCGAAGGGCAACCTGTTCATCACCGGGCGGCGCAAGGAACTGATCGTTCTGGCCAATGGGAAGAACATTTATCCGGAGGAGATCGAGGGGTACTACCTGAAGTCGCCGTATATCAAGGAAATCTGCGTGATGGCGCTGGAGGCGAAGCCGGGCGACCCGACCACCGAGCGGCTGTACGGCGTGGTGGTGCCGAACTTCGATGTGCTGAAGGAGCGCAAGATCGTCAACGCGAAGGAAGTGATTCGCTTCGATATCGAAGGCATCTCGCAGAGTCTGCCGTCGACCAAGCGGATTGGCGGATACGAGATCTGGCAGGAAGACATGCCGCGCACGACTACGCGCAAGCTGAAGCGCTTCCAGATTGAGAAGCGCGTCCGGGCGAATCAGGGGCGAGGCGGCGGCGGAGAAGACGAGGATATCCCGAGCGAGCGGCCGCTGACCGCGGAAGACATGGCGTGGATGGAGCAGGCCGAGGTGCAGCGGGCGCTGGGCGTGATTCGCCAAAACGTGCGCAACGCGCCGGAGACGATCAAGCCGACGGACAACCTGGAACTCGACCTGGGATTGGATTCGATGCAGCGCGTGGAGCTGCTGACGACGCTGGAAGGCGAACTGGGCGGGAACGTCGAGGAGTCGCGGCTGGCCGACATCTACACGGTGCGCGACCTGGTGAATGCGGTGCTGGAAAGCGCGGCGTCGGGCGCGACGCCCGGGACGCGGCCGCATTTTGCGGGCTGGAAGGCGGTGCTCGGCGAGGAGGTCACGGACCCGGATGTGCTGGCGCTGGTGAAGCCGCGGCCGATCGCCGAGGGGTTCTGGTTTCTGGTGTCGCGGGTCGTGCAGCTGGCCTCGCGGGATCTGTTCGACATGGAGTGCAGCGGGGTCGAAAAGCTGCCGAAGAAAGGCGCGTTTATCTTGTCGTCGAACCACCAGAGCTTCGTTGATCCGATCGTGTTGGCCGGGGTTCTGCCGTGGAAGGTGTTTCAGCGGACGTTCGCGGTGGGGACCAGCGAGATTTTCGGTTCAGGGCCGATGCGGATGCTGGCGCGGCAGCTGCGGGTGGTAGTGGTCGATCCGGATGCGAACCTGCTGCCGGCCATGCGGGCCGGAGCGTTTGGGCTGCGGCATGGGCGGGTGCTGATCCTGTACCCGGAGGGCGAGCGCAGCATCGACGGCACCCCGCGGATTTTCAAGAAGGGCGCGGCGATTCTGGCAATCCATGAGCAGGTGCCGATTGTGCCCATCGCAATTGAGGGGTTCTACGAGGCGTGGCCGCGGGGCAAGAAGTTCTTCCAGAAGCGGACGAAGTTCAAGATCAGAATTGGGGATGCGATTTATCCACCGCCGGCGGCGGAGGCGTCGGAAGATGCGTATGCGCAGCTGATCGGCGAGGTGAAGGCGCGGGTGGTGGAGATGTGGGAGGAGTTGCGGGGTGGAAGCCCCAAGGAAGCGGTTGGCAGTAGGGCCGCGGATTAGGACGCGGTGAAGATGCCTACGCGCCGGCTCCCTGCGCCTGCTGGCCGAAGGCTTTCACGAAGGCGTCGACGACCATGGAGTCGTAGCGCTTGCCGGAGCTTTTTACGATCACTTCTTCGGCCTGGGCGGGAGACAGCTTGCGGGCGCCGGTGGTGCTGATCAGGGATTCGTAGGCGTCGGCGAGGGCGAGCACCTGGACTTCGAGCGCGGCGTCGATGGTGCTGGAGCCGCTTTTCACCAGGTCCTGCTCGTGCATCAGGATGGGGATGGCGCGCTGCATCGTGCCGGCGAGTTGCCTGGCCTTGTTGGCCGGGCGGCCGCTCTTCTTCATGCTGTTGGCAATATCTTCCTGCGACAGGTTGGCGACCTTGTAGAGCACGTCGTTGCTGATGCCGAGCTCTTTCACGTTCTGCAGCAGGGCGGCGATGCGCACGTCTTCGATGCTGGCGGCGTCGAGGCCAAGTTCCTCACCGATTTTCTGGACGTAGAGCGAGACGCGGTAGGAGTGCGCGGTGCTGTATTTTTCGTTGGAGAGGAAGTGCTGCAGGATGACCATCATGCCGTCATAACTCTGCTGAACCTCGAGCAGGGCCTTCTGATTGCGCTCATAGAGCGTGCCCATGGCATAGCCGCTGACGATCAGGATGCCGGCCCAGGCGACGAGATCGAACCATGGGTTTTCGCCTACCGCGGCGACCCGGCGGTTGAACAGCACCGGATTCATCACGGTGAGCAGAACGACCAGGGCAACGCTGGCGGCTGCGGTCAGGGTGGCATGGCGGCGGCCGAAGTGATACGCCGAATAGAGCGTCGGCAGAAAGAAGAAGCAGAGCACCACGCGCTGCGAAGAGACCAGGAAGTTCAGCAGCGCGGCAATCACCACCAGCGACAGCAGGAGCCAGAGTTCTTTGCGGACCTTCGACATGGGGCGGTGTCTCAGCTTTCCTGATGGTACGCACTGGGAATGGTGCACCCAAATTACGGAGGTAATCCTTTTCAGTTGCCGGTTGCCAGTGGGCAGTGGCCAGTGTCGTGCCGGCGGTGAGCATTCAGCACTCAGCAGTCAGCGCTCAGCCAGCAGGTCGGGGGCGTCGAGGCTGGCAGTGGCGGCATTTCGGTAAAGCGCTTGAGTCACGGGGAGAAATCCTCTTCAGGTCCCGGATGGTGCGTGCGGGCAAGGGTCCTTCCACTCGTTCGGCTTGCGCCTCACTTCGGTCAGGATGACAGCGCTGTGAAGCGGTCAGCAGTCGGTAGTCGGCATTCAGCGGTCAGCACTCGGCATTCAGCCAGGCGAGGGCGTGGGCCGTAGAGGCTGGCAGTGGCGGCACTTCGCTGAAGCGATTGAGCTACGGGTAGAACTCCTGTTCAGGCCCCGGATGATGCGTGCCGGCACGGGGTCCTTCCACTCGTTCGGCTTGCGCCTCACTTCGGTCAGGATGACAGTGGGGGAGGGGCAACGTAACTCGGCCGACTTTTACCGTTTCCGCCGCACCGCAGAAGGCTGAATGCTGAGTGCTACTTCGCGCGCGGGTGGGTCTGGTCGTAGACGGCGAGGACGTGCTTCATGGAGAGCTGGGTGTAGCGCTGGGTGGTGGAGAGGCGCTCGTGACCGAGCATCTCCTGGATGGCGCGCAGGTCGGCGCCTTCTTCGAGCATGTGCGTGCCGAAGGCGTGGCGCAGGGTGTGGGGGTGGACGTCGGGGGAGAGGCCCTTGGCGACGGCGATCTTCTTGACGATGCGGCCCACGCTGCGAGTGGTGAGGCGGCCGCCCCGTTGGTTGAGGAGCAGGGCGCGGGTATCGGTCTTGCCGGGCGCCTCGGCGAGAAGCTTGGCGCGGGCTGGGAGATAGGCGGCGAGCGCGGCGGCGGCGGTTCCGCCGAAGGGGACGTAGCGTTCCTTTTTGCCCTTGCCACGAATCAGGATGGCTTCGGCGCTGGGGCGGATGTCATCGAGATTGATGCCGGTCAATTCAGAGTTGCGGATGCCGCAGCCGTAGAGGAGCTCGAGGAGAAGCTGGTCACGCTCGGGGAAGGCGGCGACCTCGGGCATGCCGCCGTCAAGGACGGAATTCATTTCTTCGATGGTGGGAACGCGCGGGAGCTTCTTGGGGAGCTTTGGGGTCGCGACCAGCTTGGCCGGGTTCTGCTCGACCACGCCTTCCTGAGCCAGCCAGCGGTAGAGCGAGCGCACGGCGGCGAGGGCGCGGGCGACGGAGGTTTTGCTCAGTCCTTTTTCGTAGAGGCGGGAGAGGAAGCCGCGGATTGTGAAGTGATCGATCTTCTTCCAGTCGCGCGAGCCGATGTAGGCGGCGAAGACGTCGAGGTCGCCGGCGTAGGCCTTGATGGTATGGGCCGAGGCGTTGCGCTCGCGCAGGACGAGGAGGAACTGGTCGATAGCCTTTTCGACGATGGTGCGCTTGGTCATGGGATTGTGTTCACCACGGAGACACGGAGGCACGGAGGGGTTACGAAAAGTAGAATTGCCGGATTGGAGATCTTAGAACGGTGAACCGCAAAGGGCGCTGAGGAAGTCGCTAAGGACGCGGAGAAGTGCCATGAAGCAAAGTTCCTAGTGCGAGTCGCGTGCATTTCAGCCTGCTCGACGATGGTCGTCTCGGACGGCTCAAACAAATTCATCGCGGTCCCTCCCTTCCCCGTTCTTCTCTGTGCCTCCGTGCCTCTGTGGTGAACATCACGTTTTCGCTTTTGCGCGGGGGTGGTGCTTGCGATAAACGGTCTTCAAGCGATCGAGGGCCAGGTGCGTGTAGACCTGCGTCGTGGAGATGTCGGCGTGGCCGAGGATGGTTTGCACGGTGCGCAAGTCGGCGCCATTTTCCACCATGTGGGTGGCGCAGGAGTGACGCAACATGTGGGGCGAGGCGGGGCGTCCGGATCCTGCCGAGGCTGCGCGCACCATCTGCCAGACGCGCTGGCGGGTCAGCTTGTGGCCGCCGCGAGCCAGGAACAGAACCGGAGAGCTCTTCCCTGCTGCCAGCGACGCGCGCGGCGCGGCGAGATATTCAGCGAGCACCTGTTGCGCAGACTTGCCCAGCGGCACGATGCGTTCTTTGTCTCCCTTGCCGCGGACAAGCATGTATCCCATCTCGAGTTTCAGGTCTTCGAGCTTGGCGTTGATGATCTCAGAGACGCGCAGTGCGCCCGCGTAGAAGACTTCGAGCATGGCGCGATCGCGGACGGCGATGGCGACGGCAAGCTTCGAGTCATTTAATGGCTTTGGGCTGGCGAGGGTGTGCGCCATCTCGTCGTGGGCGAGCGATTTGGGCAGGACCTTCCACTGCTTAGGCGAGTCGATATTCAGAGTGGGGTCGTGATCGATTTTTTCGTCGATGAGCAGGTGGCGGTAGAGGTGGCGCAGGGTGGAGAGCTTGCGGCCCACGGAACGGCCGTCCACGGAATTGGAGAACAGTTGCTGAATGAAGTCGCGAACGTCTTTGCGGGAGGCGCTGGTGAAGATGCGGTGGCGAGTTTCCAGGAAATCGGCGAACTGGCAGAGGTCGGTGGTGTAGGCGGAGATGGTCAGCGGGGCGAGGCCTTTCTCGATCTTGAGGTAGTCGAGGAAGCTTGACATGACGCGCGCGTTGGGGAGGGAAGGCATGATTCGTGTTCAGGCAGATGCGGGTGGGCGGGCGGGGACGCCCGCCGCTCCATCATTGAATGCATAATCAGGGTACGCACGTTATCGGACGCTGGGAAGTGGCGGGGCGGGTGCCTACGGTGGGGACGGGGCAAGCCCCGTCTCTACCGGGAGGATTCGGTTAAGAGATCGGTGTGGTTGGAGAGTTCAACTGTGGAAGCTGGCAAGGAGTTCGCGAGCGTAGATGGCGCCTTCGGGGGTTTCTTCGTGCTTGAAGTAGGCGAAGACGTCGCGGCCGGCGGAGAGATGCTGCTGGATGCGCTCGACCATTGCCTGGCGTTCGTCGGGCGGATAGTTCGGCTTGCGGAAGCGATAGTAGACAAACTCGGCGGTGGCAACTTCAGGGGTGGTGAGTTCTTCGGTTTCGGCGACGCAGAGCGAGGTGTTGTGCTGGCGCAAGATGTCGTAGGTTTCGTCGGTGAACCAGGAGGAGTGACGGAACTCGAAGGCGGCCGGCAGACGCTTCGGGAGCGAGTCAAGAAAGCTCGCGAGGATGTTGTGATCCGCCTTCAGGTTGGGCGGGAGTTGAAACAGCACTGGGCCAAGCTTCCCTACACTGGCTAGCGGCTCGATGGTTCCCAGGAAGCGCGTCACGAACTCCTGCGTGTCCTTCAGTCGCTTGATGTGGGTGATGACCTGGTGCGCCTTGATGGTGAATCGAAAGGCCGGAGGGGTTTCGGCCAGCCAGTTCTGCAGCGTCGTTTCTTTGACCAGTTGGCGGAAGGTGAAGTTGACTTCGACGGCGTTGAGTTGGGTGGCGTAATGGCCGAGGAATTTCTTTTGGGCCAGTTTCTGCGGATAGAAGTCGGGCTTCCACGAGGGGTATGCCCAGCCGGAAGTGCCTGCGAAGAGCTCTGCCATAGCGTGCGCGGATTATAGCTTGGCCGACTTCTTCTTCGCGCGCGGCCGGACGCCGTCATGGTCGCCGTCTCCAACCGGCTGCACGGAATGCTTAGGTCTCTTGGCAGTTGTAGGACTCCGCCGTTTGGAATTCGTCGTCTCCGGTTCGGCACTGGCAGCGATTTCGATCGGCTCTTCTTCGGCGGCAAGCTTGCGGGGATCGGGCAGCTTTTGCTGCAGGCGAAGCACAGGTTCGTGCAAGTCGCCCAACTTCTCAAACCGTTTCAAAACGTCGGAAGCTTCGAACACGAGTACACTCGGATCCTTTTTCTTCAGTGCGTGCTCAACCTCGTCCCAGGTGACGGGCGTGGAAACGGTGGGATGCTCGCGGGCGCGGAGCGAGTAAACGGAGACCGTTGTCTTGTGTTCATCGTTCTGGCTCCAGTCGACGAACACTTTGCCAGTACGGGATTCCTTCTTCATCTCGGAGATGACCAGGTCGCGATGTTCACTTTCGAGCAGGTGGGCGAGAGCGTGGGCGAGCAACTTGGTCGGCTCGTAGGTTACCGCAGTATTCAGCGGGACGTAGATTTGCAGGCCCTTTGACCCCGAAGTCTTAGGGAAGGTCTCCAGTCCCCAATGGCTGAAGATGTCGTGCAGCCACATGCCGACCTGGGCGCATTGCACGATGTTGGCGGGAGGCCCGGGATCGAGGTCGAAGACCATCATGGTGGGGGACTTGATATCGGTCGCCATGGAGAGCGAAGGGTGGATCTCGATGGAGGCAAGGTTGGCCATCCAGACCAGGGTCGGGAGGTCGTCCACCAACAGATAATTGATGGTGCGGCGGTTGTGGCGACTCCAGATGGGCGCGGTCTTCACCCAGTCGTCGCGATGCTTGGGAGCATTTTTTTCGTAAAAATATTCCGCGTCTACGCCGTTGGGATAACGCTTCATGGTCACCGGGCGGCCTTTGAGATGCGGCAGGAGCGCGGGCGCGATGCGCGCGTAGTAGTCGATGACCTGCCCCTTGGTAAAGCCGGAGGCGGGATACAGGACTTTGTCCAGATTGGTGAGCGTTAACCGCTTCCCTTCCACCTCAACGACCTGCGAGTTGTTCGGCATCGGTTTGTTTCGGGCTCGCCGGGGGCGGAGTACCGCAGGTAGTATAGCGGCCGTTTTGGCGGAGCGGGTCATTGGCGTTGAGATGCACTGAACAAAACAGTCGGGAGCCGATTTTGAGTTTTGAAAGGCGCTGCCTCAACCGTAGGGACGCGGCTTGCCGCGTCTGAGACGGGGCAAGCCCCGTCTCTACCCGGCGCGGGATGGTTTGACAATGGTCGCGGGCTCCACGTAACTTCAGAGTTTCCCTGTAGGCGCACTGCACCTGCTGCAGTGGAGGTCCGATGAAATCTCGCGTGGTCCGTTTTCTTCCCCTTGCCTTGTTGTTCGCTTCCCTGTTCTGTGTAGCCCAGGATGTCGCTTCGTTTGAGAAGCGGACCACCGTGCAGACCTTGCCCAACGGGCTGACGGTGATCATCCTGGAGCGGCCGGAAGCACCGGTGTTTTCTTTCTTCACGTTCGTGGATGCAGGCTCGACCCAGGATCCTCTAGGCAAGACCGGGCTGGCGCACATGTTCGAACACATGGCGTTCAAGGGGACCGACAAGATTGGAACCAAGGACTGGCCGGCGGAGAAGGCCGCGTTAGCGAAGGTGGAGACAGCTTATACCGCCTACATCGCCGAGCGCGACAAACCTACCGGGCGGGACGAGGCGAAGCTCAAGGAACTGGAAAAGGCATGGCAGGACGATATTGCCGGGGCGAATCAGTACGTCATTCCCAACCAGTTTGGGGAGATCGTGGAGCGCGAGGGCGGCGAGGGCATGAATGCGTCTACCAATGATGATTCGACGCAGTACTTCTATTCGTTCCCATCGAACCGGCTTGAGTTGTGGGCCTACCTGGAGTCGGAGCGCTTCCTGCACCCGGTGATGCGGGAGTTTTACAAGGAACGCAGTGTCGTGATCGAAGAGCGGCGCATGCGCACCGACAGTAATCCGATTGGCAGGCTTTTGGAGCAGTTTCTGACGGCAGCCTTCCAGGCGCATCCCTACCATCGGCCGACGGTCGGGTGGATGTCGGATCTGAATACGTTTTCCGCCACCGATGCGCAACACTTCTTCGACCGCTACTACGTTCCCTCGAACATGGTGGTGGCCGTGGTGGGGGACGTAAAAGCTCCTGAGGCGATGCCGATCATCACGAAGTATTTTGGCCGTTTACCCGCCAAGCCGCAGCCGGATGAGCGCACGACGCTTGAGCCGCCGCAGAACTCAGAGCGCCGGGTGGTCCTGAAGCAGTCGGCGCAGCCGTTTTACCTGGAGGGCTATCATCGGCCCGATTACCGGAGTCCGGATGACGCGGTGTACGACGCGATCACGGACTTGATGTCGAACGGACGAACCTCCCGCCTCTATCGCTCGCTGGTGCGCGACAAGAAAATCGCGTCGTTTGCCGCCGGGTTCACTGGCTTGCCAGGCACCAAGTATCCGCACCTGTTTGCCTTTTATGCTGTGCCCATGCCCGGCCATAAGCCGCAGGAGATGGGCGACGCGATCCACGAAGAAATTGAGAAGCTCAAGACCCAGGACATCAGCGATGAAGAATTGGCGATGATCAAGACCAGGGCCAAGGCCGATCTGCTGCGCGGACTCGCCGACAACGATGGGTTGGCGATGCAGTTGGCGATCTACCAGGCGCGCTACGGAGACTGGCGCGAACTGTTCCACTCGGTGGATCGAATTGACCAGGTGAGCAAGGCGGATATCCGGCGAGTGGCAAACCAGATTTTTGTCGATACGAACCGCACGGTGGCGATCAGCGAGACCGTGCCCCGGGCGGCGGCCGCCTCCAAAGGAGGTGCGCAATGAGCAACGCTGTCACGAAATCGCTCACGCCGCGCCGGATGCTGGCTTCCCTGCTGTTGGTTCTCTCGATGATGGCGGCGCCGGCCTTTGCCCAGTACACCGCATGGCAGCAGATTCCCATACCTCCACTTCACCCGTTCCATCCGCAGGTGCCCAAGCGCATCGTGCTCTCGAACGGAATGGTCATCTTTCTGCAGGTGGACCACGAGCTGCCGTTCATCGACGGGGTGATGCGCATCCGCGGCGGTTCGCGCGAAGAGCCTGCGGCAAAAACGGGATTGGTTGACTTGTATGGGGAGGTCTGGCGCACCGGCGGCACCAAATCCCAAACCGGCGACCAGATGGACGATTTCCTGGAGAGCCGCGCCGCCAAGGTCGAGTCGAGCGCTGGCGGCGACTCGACCACGCTGGGCTGGTCCTGCCTGAAGGGCGACTTCGATGCGGTGTTCAAGCTCACGATTGAATTGCTGCGCGAGCCGGAGTTTCGCGCGGACAAACTCGACCTGGCCCAGCGCGAAGCATTCGACGACATTTCGCGGCGTAATGACAATCCCGGCCAGGTGGCGGCGCGCGAGTCTATGAAGCTCGCCTACGGAGCAAATAGCCCGTATTCACGGACACCGGAATATAAAACCGTTGCCGCGGTCACGCGCGGGGACCTGATCGATTGGCACAAGCGCTACGTTCAGCCGAACAACATCATTTTAGGAGTGAACGGTGACTTCGATCCGGCCACGATGGAAGCCGCGCTGCGGAAAGCGTTCGAATCGTGGCCCAAGGGTCCGGCGGCTGCGAAAGAGAACCTGGCCATCGATCCCGCGAAACCGGGTTATTACCTGGTGTCGAAGGAAGATGTGAACCAGAGCAACGTGCGCATGGTCGAACTGGGCACGGAGCGGCGCAATCCGGATTATTTCGCGATTGAAGTATTCAATGAGGCATTCGGCGGTGGCTTTTCTTCGCGCCTGTTCCAGGATATCCGCACCAAGCGCGGACTGGCCTACGCAGTGGGCGGGGGAGTGGGGACGGCATTCGATCATCCGGGGGTTGTGCGGCTGGTGTTGAGCACCAAGAGCCAGAGCACGGTGGAAGCGATTCGCGCCCTGTTTGAAGACGTCGAGAACCTCAAGACCAACCCGATCACCGACGACGAGATCAAGCGCGCCAAGGATTCCATCCTGAATTCGTTCATCTTCAACTTCGACACTCCGGAGAAGGTCCTGCGCGAGCGCATGGCGTATGAGTTCTACGGGTATCCGGCAGACTTTCTGGACAAGTACCGGGAAGGCGTAGAAAAAGTCACGGTCGCGGATGTCAATCGGATCCCCGGCAAATACCTGCATAAGGACAAGCTGGCGGTGCTGGTCGTCGGCAATGAAAAAGAGTTCGATAAGCCTTTGTCGACATTAGGCGCGGTGACGAACCTCGACATCACGATTCCGCCGCCGCCCGCCGAAGCCGGCAGCGGCGAAGAAGGCGGCGAGAGTCAGCCCGCGGCCTCCGCTCCCACTACGTCGAATGCAGAGGGAAAGGCGCTCATTCGCAAAGTAGCCGAAGCGATGGGTGGCGAAGCCAAGCTGAAATCGATCCACGGATTGCAAGTCAAGTTGGAACAGGAGGGGCGGCCGCCGATCGAGGTTGCGATTCTCTATCCTGACCGCATGCACATTGCGATGGACTCGCCCGCGGGCTCGATGACCATGGTGGTGACTCCGAAGGCCGCATTCATGATGGCACAAGGACAGGTGCAGGACCTTCCCGAATCGCGCAAGCAGGAAAGCCTGGAGCAGATCAAGCGCGACCTGGTGTTCATCGCGCAACACGCCGATGACCCAAGCTTCGTGTTTGCCGCGGACGGCACCGAGAAGATTGGCGACGTCGAGACCAGCATTCTGGATATCAATTCGCAGGGAACACCGATGCGTTGGTACATCGACGCTAAGAACGGCCGCATCCTGCGCGAAGTTTACCCGGCGCTGGGACAGAGCGGACCTGTCCAGAGCCAGACTGATCTGACGGACTGGAAGAACTTCGACGGCGTGACCCTGCCCGCCAAGCGCATCAACAAACAGAACGGGCAGGATTCGAGCGTAGTGAATTTTCTGGAAATTCACTTTAACCCGCAGACGAAGGCGACCCTGTTCGAAAAGCCGGCCGGCTCTGGCTCACATTAGACATCGCAGTTTCCTGGTTCCCTGTGGTCCGGCAGCCGACACGCCGAGTTGGCATCGCCGCCGATTCCGTTTCAGGTCTGCAGGAGACGCGATAAGCCGCTCAGCGCGCTCAGGCAGTCCGAGCGCCCGCCACAAAGTGCACGACCAGCGATATCAACGCGAGCAGTAGAAGTATGTGAATCAGCGCGCCCGCTACGTGGAACACCCCCCAACCCAGAATCCACGCCAGCAGCAAAATAACGAACAGAACTGTCCAAAGACTCATGAGATCCTCCCTGGCGCCCCGCGGAAGACGAGGGCCGAATGCTGCACCACCGAGTGAGACTAGCTGGCGCGTGCGGTTGTTCCTATCGGGAGGAAGAGGCACCGAGCCTCGTGATTCCCTGTAGCGGGGTCGCCGATGCTGCGCTCGTGCGAAACGAGGATCGGGGCAACCCCAGTGTTCCATGCAATAAGTGGCAGAAAATGTGCCTTTTTCAGAAGGATTGGCTTGCAGGCTTGGGGGGAGTTCCACTCTTTATATTCGGAAGCGGGTCTGAGAATAATGTGGCAGAACCCGCGCATCAAGTGTTCTACTAGTCTCTGCGGACCCGAAGTTCCATTCGACCATTGGGTGCGATGAAATCCAAGCGCCATTGAGGTTCGCTTTCAGGGGAATTGGGTAGCAACCATTGCAGGGTGCTGTACAGCCGTGTACGCAAGACCTGAGATTTCCGACCATCCCTATGTCAATTGATAAGCGCGCGGCTCAACCAAGTAAGCTCCCACCATACCTGGTTCAGATTCTCATTGTTTTAGTCGCTTACTTGCTGGCGGGAAAACTGGGTCAGGCAACGACCAGTATCCGGAGCAGCAATCTGGGGCCGGTGTGGCCGGCGTACGGGGTCGCTCTGGCTGCAGTCTTGCTGTATGGCTACCGAATTTGGCTGGGAATCGCGCCGGCGGCGTTTCTGGTTGCACTGTGGAGCCCGGTTGGACCCGGCACCGCACTTGGGCAGGCGGTCGGCGCCACCTTGGCAGCCCTGACCGGAGCTTTCCTGCTGCGCCGCATTGTTTCCTTCCAACCTTCGATGCGGCGCGTTCGTGATGCTCTTGGACTCATTATTCTGGGCGCTTTGGGCAGCGCCGTGGTGAGTGCTTCCATCGGGGTAGCCGTTCTTTACGCAAGCGGGGTACAGGCCTATGCCGGGCTCGGTTCGGCATGGCTCATTTATTGGATGGGCGACGCTACGGGTGCACTCCTGGTAACGCCACTCATCGTGACGCTTCCGAGTTTTCCCCGCTTGAGCGATCGCAGGCGCATCACAGAACTTGGGCTGCTGCTGGTGCTTCTAGCAGCCGTCACCTTCGTGGTTTTCGCCGACTTGCCGCTGATCCCGGTCAGGTTGCATGTTTTCGCTTTCTGCGTGCTGCCCTTCGTAATGTGGGCTGCCATCCGGTTTGAAGTAATTGGGACTTCGCTGTCGATTCTTCTCATCGCTACCATTGCCACCGTGGAAACCGCCTTGGGCTTCGGTCCGTTTTCCGGTAACACGCAATTCATGAATGCGGTATTGCTGGACGTATTTTTCAGCGTTCTCGCGGTAACCGGATTGACCTTGGCTTCGGCAGTGGCCGAAAGAAGCGAGGCCGAACGTGTGCGCGAGGAGCTCATTCGGGAGCAAGCGCTACGCCAGCGGGAAGAAGAGTTGCTGGAAGCCCAGCGTGTGGCGCATGTGGGAAGCTGGCTGTGGAATCCAGATTCGGACACGGTCGGCTGGTCCGAAGAGCTGTATCGCCTCTTCGGTCGCGATCCCGCCCTAACGGCCCCTACGTACCAAGAGCACCCGTCCCTGTATACCCCGGAAAGTTGGGAAGAATTGCAAAAGGTGGTAGAGGAGGCCTTGCGTACGGGAGCAGCGTACGAGCTCGACCTGGAGATTTGCCGGGCAGACGGCTCGACCGGCTGGATCCGAGCACGAGGAGAAGCGCTACGCGATAGAGCGGGCCGAATCACGCAGCTCCGCGGCACAGCGCAAGACATTACGGAGCGGAGGCGCGCCGAGCAATCGTTGCGGGAAAGCGAAGAGAAGTTTCGCAGCGTTTTCCGGAATGCGGGAGTCGGGATGGTCGTTGTTTCTCTGGAACGGCGTTTCCTGGCTGCTAACAGCACGTTTTGCGAATACCTGGGCTACACGGAAGAGGAGCTCCAGCAAAAGACCGTGGAGTCCGTTACGCATCCGGACGACTGGCCGGAGTTTTCGCGGAAGCTCAAGGAAACCGTCGCGCGAGGCTCGAAACTGCACCGCTTTGAAAAACGTTGCCTGCATAAGACGGGGCGCGTGGTCTTCACGGAGAGCAGCGCCTGCGTGGTTCGAGGCGCGGACGGTACGCCTCAGTATTTTGTCGGCGAAGTGGTGGACATCACCGAGCGAAAGCTGGCTGAAGAAGCACTTTCTGGCGTAAATCGAAAGCTAATTGAGGCACAGGAGCAGGAACGGATTCGCGTGGCTCGCGAACTGCACGACGATATTGGTCAACGCCTGTCGTTGTTAACGATGGCAATTGATATATTGCGCAGCAAGATGCCCACACCCGCTGACGAGGCTGCCGTCCAGATCGATGAACTTTCCAAATTGTCCAACGAGGTTACCAGCGACGTACACGCGATTTCACACCGACTGCACTCGTCCAAGCTGGAATACATGGGGCTGGTTCCGGCGATCCGAAGTTTTTGCCGGGAATTTGCCGAGCAACAGAAATTGAAGATCGAGTTTGCGCACGACGAGTTGCCGCACCAGTTGCCGCAGGAACTCTCACTCTGCTTTTATCGAATTCTGCAGGAAGCCTTGCACAATGCCGCCAAACATAGTCAGGCCCGACACTTTGGCGTCGAACTGCGGAAGACTCCGCTTGATATTCGGCTGACGGTATCGGATTTGGGCGTCGGATTCGATCCCAAGTCCGTATCCAGCATGCAGGGGTTGGGCTTCGTCAGCATGCGCGAGCGGGTCAAACTGGTGAACGGAACCATCGCAATCGAATCCCAGCCGATGGGCGGAACCACAGTTCGCGTTCACGTACCTTTCCGGCCAGAGAAGGCTCCACAAGCCCGAGGGGGGCAAATGCAAGCGTAGGACGGGTAAGGGGGCTGCGGCCGCTGCCTCAGCCGCGCCTGTCCCGTGCGTAGCATTTTGCTTCCATGGACCGTCTTTTACGGAGCGAGTTTGGTGCGGTCAGGAATAGACAAAGCAAGGCGTGACCAAACCTTAGGCCTGGATTTCAAGTCAGCTTTTGCTCCATCGCAAAGATCCATGCAGCGCAAACGCGCTCAGATCGCGCTACCTCCTATCCCCCTCCCTCCAGTTGACGGATACCGAACGCGGGGTTATGCTAGGCGAACAAAAGGCGAATTCCTATGGCGGCCTCTCCCCTTCCACTGCTTCCGGACGACACCTCTGCGGGCAAGCCCCGGTTGATCGGGATCGCCCGGCTGGCGGCCGAGGGCGACTCGCTCCGGCTGGGCCATAACATCGAGTACTTCTCGCTGCCTTCCCGGTCCTTACTCAATCGCGTGGTCAGCCATCGATCGTTGCCGTTTACCTGGGCGATCAATCCTTACCGGGGATGCGAGTTTGCCTGCAAGTACTGCTACGCGCGCTATACCCACGAGTTCATGGAGATGAGCGACCTGGATTTCGAGCGCAAAATCTACGTAAAAGAACACGCGTCGGCCCTGCTGCGCCACGATCTGAAGAAGGTCAAGCGGGGCGAGGAGATCGCTATCGGCACGGCGACCGATCCTTATCAGCCGGCCGAGCGGCGCTACGAAATTACGCGCGCAATACTGGAGGAGTTTGCGCGGCATCGCGGGCTGGAATTGGGGATTGTTACCAAGTCGAATCTGATCGTGCGCGATGCCGAGTTGCTGCTCGAGATCGCGAAGCACAACCGGCTGTTTGTCAATATCACGGTCACGACAGTCAATGTAGATCTGGCGCGCATCCTGGAGCCGCGCGCCCCCCGACCTGACCTTCGCCTCGAGGCGCTGCGGCAGCTGAACCTGGCGGGAATACCCGCCGGGGTGATCTGTGCGCCCGTGCTGCCCGGCATTACCGATGCGCCGAAAGACTTGGAGGCCCTGGTAATGGCTGCCGCACAGGCTCAGGCGAAATACATCTTTGCCAATCCGCTGTTCTTGAAGCCGTGCTCCGCTTCCGTTTTTCTTCCCTTTCTCGAAGAGAAATTTCCGCAATTGGCTGCTACCTATCGCGAGCGCTATGCACAAAAGGCGTTTTTGCCTCCTGCCTATGGCAAGCGACTTTCAGAATTGATGGCGCGGCTGCGCAGCAAGTACGGCATCGTCAACCGCTACGAGCGCTACAGCCAGCGCAGCCATCCCGCCAGCGAGTTGCAGAACGATGAGCAACTCGATCTGTTCGGCCGGACCGCCTGAGCGATCTGGGGCGCATTGTAGAATCATGGTGTTCCCGGTGCCGCACGGTAGACGGAGGACCGCCCCACTTGCCCGTCAAGCGCCCTATATTCCGCTATGCACTCCTGATCCTGTTGTTCGCGATCACGGTCGCGTACGAGGTTCCCTACCTGCGCGACATTCTGCGAGACGAGCAGCGCGATGTGGCGCTGTTCGCCACCGAAAGCGGGACAGACACCCTCAATTTTGTGGCGGACAACGCCAGGAAAGCGGGACTGCGACGGGGTGATGAAGTGCTGTCGGTGAACGGACAGCCTTATCGCGGCGTAGGGGATTGGTTCCATGCGTCGCGGAACACGCCCATCGGGGGAACGATTGAGCTGGGTATCCGCTCCGTCGACCAGGCGGGCCCGGGCGAGCGCGTCCTGACCCTGCCGGTAAAAAGCATTCGACCCAGCGTCTGGGAGGTGCTGGCCGACATCACCTTTCAATTGATCCTTCCCGGCCTGTCCGTCCTGCTGGGCTTCTGGGTAGCTTTCGTGCGTCCGCGCGATCCCATGGCGTGGTTGCTGCTGGCGCTCATGCTGACGTTTCCACACATTTTCGAGGCATTCAAAATACAGGGCTGGCCGCCGGGATGGCGCGAAGCCGGCATGCTCTATCACAGCTTGCTGGGCAGCATGTTGCCGCCGGTGATGTTTTTGTTTGGCAGGTATTTTCCCGAGCCATTTGCGAAGGGCGGAAAGCTGGATCGAATCTGGAAAGTCCTGCAGTGGGTACTGGCTGTCCCGTTCACGATTTATGCGCTGGTATCGGTGATCGTTTCAGTCGGCGATCTGGGCAATTACCGGGCAGTCATGCCGCTCGAGCTGGCGAGCAAACCGTTCGACACGCTGATGCGAGTCTTTGCGTATGCGTTGATCGGGAGTTTTTTCTCCGCCATGGGGCTGAAGTACGGCCTGAGCCGGTCTCCGGACGCCCGGCGCCGCTTGCGCATTCTGCTGGTGGGCTCGGCCGTAGCGTGGACGCCGGCGCTGATCCCGACCATCTACGCCATGACCCAGAACAAGGGCGTGGCCGAAGTCTTACCGCAGTGGGCGATCGCGGCCCTGCTGCTCCCCCTGGTTCTGTTCCCCTTGACCCTGGCCTACACCATCGTGGTGCAGAAGGCGATGGATGTGAGGCTGGTTGTCCGGCAGGGCTTGCAATATGCCCTGGCACGCAACGGCACGCGGGTTTTGCAGGTGATTCTGGTGGCCATCATTCTATTTACCGCGGTGAACATGGCCAGCGACGTGAACCGGAATCGTATCCAGAAGATTGCGGTCATGGTGGTGGGCGTGGTGGCGGTATTTACCGTCCGCCGCGCCGGAGACCGCTTGCGCGACTGGATCGACCGCCG